>Ga0315315_10000522_pt1 | contig 32588 bp, 36 predicted proteins | sample M140m3416metaG_FD_203699 | JGI IMG/M metagenome (GOLD analysis project Ga0315315, IMG submission 203699) | Ammonia-oxidizing marine archaeal communities from Monterey Bay, California, United States - M1 40m 3416 | ecosystem: Environmental > Aquatic > Marine > Intertidal zone | place: USA... | reverse complement strand
AAAGATGACTATATAAAGGCTTTACCTGAAGGGAAAGGCTATAACGATGTCCTATTCTCGCATGGAGACGGAAGAGTACGAGCTCCGCAAGAAAGGGATGCCGCTACTTAGATTTATTACGTTTTTGGATGTTTGCCCATTCATCACGAAGCCCAACCGTTTGGTGGAATAGAATTTCCTTTGAATCATCTCGGCAAAAATACCCAAGGCGTTCAAATTGCACTACTTCACCGTTCTCTACGTCTGCTATTGATGGCTCGAAGATAGCTGTTTCAAAAACTTCTCGTGACTCCTTATTAAGGTCATCAAACGGGTCATCAAAGGCGTCCGGTTTCTCTGAAGAGAAGAGACGGGCATATGTAGCGACCGAACCGCTTTGGCTATTAGCTTCCTCTACCCAGTGGATCGTAGCTTTGACTTTACGTCCATCAGGTGCTTTTCCGCCACTAGTCTCCGGATCGTATGTGCAAAGAATTTCTACAAGGTCACCATTATCATCGTTAATGAAACCAGTGCACGTAACAAAGTATCCGTACCGAAGACGAACTTCCCTGCCTGGAGATAAGCGGAAAAATTTCGGTAGAGGATCTTCCATAAAATCTTCTCGCTCAATTAGTAAGTTTCCTGAGAAAGGGATTTCTCTTGTTCCTGCTGACTTATCTTCAGGATTGTTTATCGCAGTACGGTACTCTAATTTCCCTGTTGGCCAATTCGTTATTGTTAATTTCACTGGATCGATAACAGCCATCCGTCTTTGCGCAGATTGATTCAGTTCGGTTCGAACAAACGATTCTAGAAGTTCAATTTCATGCGTGCTATTGGTTTTTGCTATCCCGATATGATCGCAAAAATCTCTTATCGCTTTTGAAGGGTAACCCTTTCTTCTCAATCCAGAGATTGTAGGCATTCTTGGGTCATCCCACCCTTCAACAATGCAGTCCTCAACCAAACGTTTTAAGAGGCGTTTAGATAGAACAGTATGAGTAAAGTTGAGGCGTGCAAACTCACTCTGATAGGGGCGTTTATCAAGTGGGATTTCAAGCTCTTCGAGAAACCAATCATAGAGAAGTCTATGCGACTCAAATTCAAGTGTACACAGAGAATGTGTGACATTCTCAATAGCGTCCGATTGTCCATGAGCCCAGTCATATGTAGGGTAAATGACCCAATCATTTCCCGTCCGGAAGTGGGACTCATTCCTGATTCTATATAGGACTGGGTCACGCATATTCATATTTTCATGATCCATAGCGATCTTGGCCCTTAAAACACAACTTCCCTCTGGTAAATCGCCATCTCGCATCATTTGGAACAGTTTGAGGTTCTCCTCAGGAGTTCTTTTTCGGAAGGGGCTATCGACTCCAACTTCAGTGAAATTCCCTCGCAATTCCGACATCGTTTCGGCATCTTGGTCGTCAACGTATGCTTTGCCCCTTTGGATTAGCAATACTGCCCATTCAAACATTTGCTCAAAATAATCTGAGGCAAATAACGGTACGGTAGATAATTGTTGTCCAAGTAACCATTCAATGTCGCTCTGGATGGAATTAACGAACTCAACGCTTTCTGTTACAGGGTTTGTGTCATCAAAGCGAAGATTGCATATGCCGTCAAACTCTTCGGCAATTCCAAAGTTCAAACATATAGACTTTGCGTGCCCTAAATGTAGGTAACCATTAGGCTCTGGAGGGAATCTTGTCTGAACCCTACCAGAATGTTTTTTCGAGGATTGATCGGCTCTAACTAAATCTCTGATGAAATCAGTTTTCTTTTGCTGATGTTGCTTATCCGAAGTCATAATGTTAAGTCTGCCATTTACAGGAATGATTTATGTCAGTCTAAACTGTAACTGTACAAAAGGCTTTTAAGGGTGGGAAATGGGTTCTGGTTTTAATACCAAGAGATTAACTCTCGTAGAGAATTTATGCGATCGATATGTTAACGATGGAAAATTTCCTTGCGCTCAGGTTCAAGTAACACATAAAGGTGAAGTCGTTCTTCGCCATTCAGTAGGGAAATCAGATATAGAAACAAATCGGGAACTGCCAGAAAATGCAATTTTCCGCATTTATTCTATGACAAAACCACTGACTTCAATTGCCCTAATGCAACTCTATGAACAAGGCTGTTTCCTTCTTGAAGATAAGGTAGACAGATTCCTACCTGAGTTTTCAAATCCACAAGTTCTTGTGGGAGGTTCATACTTGAAACCTATCCTTCGTCCTGCGCAAACTCCACTGACCATGAGGGACATGTTGATGCACACATCTGGATTGACCTATTCCTTTCACTTTTCTAACAATCTGGACAAAATGTATCGAGAATCAAATCTGGGTAGTATAGCAATGCGTTTAAACGAAGATAAAGTGCTTGACCTTGAGGAAACAGTAAAACTTCTTTCTCAGATGCCACTTCTATTTGACCCAGGAACAAGCTGGAATTATTCCATGTCAACAGATGTGTGCGGTCGCCTAGTTGAAGTAATTAGCGGAATTCCATTTGATACGTATTTAATGCAACATGTGATTGATCCGCTAGAAATGACAGATACGGCATTTTCTGTCAGTCCTAAAGGGAAGGAACGATTTACCTCAAATTATGCTTATACAAAAACCCATTCGTTAATGAAGATCGATGATTATTCTACGAGCCAATACCTGAATGCGCCCGTATTTCTATCTGGTGGTGGGGGGCTAGTATCAACAACTAATGATTATCAACGTTTCGCTAGCATGCTTCTGCAAGGTGGTGAGATTGACGGAGTTAGGATAATAGGCCGGAAGACACTTGAATTCATGGCATCCAACCACTTGCCAAATCAACTCACATTGAACGACTTTGGGCAATCAACTTTTTCAGAGACCACTATGGAAGGAATGGGATTTGGCCTTGGATTTTCAGTTCTTGAAGACCCTGTTTCCAATGCTGCGTTAGGGTCAAAAGGAATTTTCGGTTGGGGTGGTGCTGCGAGCACAATATTCTGGGTTGACCCGGTAGAAGAACTAACTTGCATATTCATGACACAGTTCATGCCGTCAAGCTTTTACCCAATCAGGCGGGAGCTTAAAGCTACCGTCTATCAAGCTTTAAGGTAATCGATGGGGCCATTAGAAGGTATCAAAGTCATTGACTTCACACAGGTTGTTGCTGGTCCTGTCGGAACGATGCTTTTAGCCGAACTTGGAGCAAAAGTAACTAAAGTCGAATATCCAGGCATCGGCGATATTACACGAAGTTCAGGATTCTCAAAGGGTGGATTAAATAGCGCAGTACTTAATTGCAATCGCGGAAAGCGTTCCATACAGATAAATCTTAAAGACCCAGCTGGGAGAGAGATAGCACTGAACCTAATGCGTGATGCCGATGTTGTCGTGCAATCAATGAGGCCAGGCAAAATCAGCGACCTTGGCCTTGATTACGAAGCAATACGAGATATCAACCCATCTGTTATCTACGTATCACTTTCTGGATATGGCCAAGATGGGCCTTATGCAGCACGAGCGGTATACGATCCTGTTCTTCAGGCACAATGCGGATATGTAAGTCTCCAAGTCAATCCTGAAATTCCATTTCCGGACCTTATGCGGACTGCAATTATTGACAAAGCCGTAGCATGGGAGATAGCTCTCTCTATCACATCCGCGCTATATGCTCGTGAAAAGGGGAAAGGGGGGCAAGCGCTTGATATAGCAATGGTTGATGTAGCTATATCCTTTCTCTGGCCTGATGGAGGAATGGCGGAAACTTTACTGGACGAAGATACCGAAAAGGGAACTCACCTAAGTCGTCTAATGAATATTACGGAAACTAAAGACGGCCATATCGTGTATTTCGCAGTTACTGACAATCAAATCAAGGGGCTATATCAGTCACTTGGTAATCCACAATGGTTTGATGACCCAAGGTTCTCAACACGAGAGGCACGTCATACAGATAATAATAATGAGATCTTGGGATCCCTAATCGCTGATGCATTTAGGACATTCGACTCCGCTGAAATTGCTCAAAACTTGCATGAGAACTCTGTTCCATGCGGTGAAGTCATAGCGATACAGGACATTCATGAAGATCCGCAAGTGCTTCACAACAAGACATTTTTTGAATGGAATCACCAAACAGCAGGAAAAGTTCGTACACCTAGGCATGCTACACTCTTTAGCAAAAGCCAGCTATCTAACCTTTCCAGCGCTCCGCTCCTTAACGAACACGCTGATGAAATCTTATTCGAGTTAGGACTTAGCGAATCGGACAGAGAAGAGCTAAGAAGAAATGGAATAGTACCTTGAGGTTGCATTGAAGATGGAGCAAAGAGAATAAGCATACTAACCTAAGAATGTCTATGGATAGAAAATCAAAAAATAATTTAATGAATGAGGTTCTTGGATTAAATACGAGCCATGCTGGTGCTCAAAGGAAATTCCCATATATGCCTGTGGGTGAAGCAGTCGATATGGGTTTTGATAAAAACGGAATTCCATTCATTGACCCTCGTATCTTTGACAGCGGAGAATTTGGGCGAAACCCTTATCCATATTACAGAATAATGAGAGATCATTATCCAGTTTTTCACGATGAACTCCACAACTGTTATTTCGTTACGCGTTATGAAGACATCACTAATTGTTATTTTGACGAAATAGGATTCAATACGATACCCAAAGGATCATCAAGTGGCGTTCTAGGAAATACGCAACTTGAACTAAGCGGCATAGAGCATCGGCGAAGAAGAAATATATATGGCCGACATTTGGTAGGAGCAGCACTCACTAAACGGTTGCATGCACTCGAGGCAATTGCGCAAGAACTAATTCAAGAATGGTGGGCACCGGATAACCCGAAGGGATTAATTATAGACCAGAAGAAAAGAGTAGCGACTCTGGAATTAGGAAAGGCTTTTGCTAACGAGTTTCCTATTAGCGTCGTCGCAGAAGTATTGGGAATACCACAAGGAGCAAGGCAGCAATTTACCTGGTGGTACGACGCTATGATGTCCGGACTAGGAGGTTCAGAAACACACCATGAAGGACTTGAAGCTCGACAGGACTTAGAGAAATACGTTGAAGACCTTGTAGAGGAAAAGAGGGGAAACCCAACATATTTACAAGACGAATTAGGTGATGAGATATGCATGGATATCATCTCAGAACTATGCAATTCTGAAATAGATGGTGACGTAATGTCTACAGAAGAAATTACGTCTTTTATAGCTTTAGTTGTAGGCGGTGGAGGAGAGACTACTAGGGGAGCGATAATGAACTTATGGTATTTATTGCTGCAAGATAAGGATCAATACGGCGCTGTCCAAAGTAACGACGAATTGTGGGATACCGCTTTTCACGAAATGCTCAGACATTCGACTTCCATCGGTGGCCAGCCCAGGCATAACACGAATGAAATAATCATGCACGGTGTGACGATACCTGCTGGTTCCTTGATCCACATGGTTGATGTATCAGCAAATCATGATGAAAGAGTCTTTTCGGACCCTGAAGAGTTCAACATCTTTCGCAATGATCTTTATTCTGGCAAAATTCTGAGATCAGGACATGATAAAGAAGGTAAGTGCAGCCACATGGCTTTTGGTGTGGGCCCCCATTTATGTCCTGGCGCTTGGATATCGCATCAAGAAACTGTAATCGGGTCAAGGATTCTTGAATCAGCGTTTACAAATGCCAGAATTAACGAAGATCTGATGCCCAAAGATATTGATGATGTTTCTCTCGCTCCTATAGGCCTAGGATCAATTCGCGAATTATGGATTGATTTCGATATACATACCTAGCAATATGGCCCCGCTAGAGGAATATGAACATGATGATGAGCCAGCTGCTGCCCCAGGATACCGAACGTATGAGGTGTATCAACGAGAAAGAGTAGGGGAAACAACAAATTTGATTAAGCCTCGTCAATTAATTTCTAACGAATATCTAGATAATCCCTATCCACTTCTTGAGATACTTAGGGAGAACTACCCTTGTTACAGGGATTGGTTGAATAATAGATTTTGGTTGACACGATATGATGACGTCACATCTGTTTTCGTTGACGATAGGAATTTTGAGACGCGCCCGAAAAGTTGGTGCGTGTCTATGGGTGATAGTGCTATAAGTCTCTGGAAAGACATAGAGGTACAGAAGCAATATGAGAGTTTAGTAGATAGCAGAATCCATGATGTAGTAAGTGAAGTTCTAGATTCTTTCTCGGGTAACACAATTAACCTGGCAACAGAATTTTGCGCGAGAGTTCCTCTTCTCCTATTTGCAAAAGTTGTTGGAATCCCTGCGAATAATCAAAACGAATTTATAAGCCTGTACTGGGAGTCACTTCTTGCTAAAGCTTGGGATCCGGTCCAGAAACAAAAAGGGATGTTAGCCCTTATCCAAATGGAGAAATTGTTAGCGGATATATGCGATGATCGGCGTAACAACCCGAAAGAGGATTTAATAAGCGCTGTCTTTCATAATGCTAATTTGGGCCGAGCAGTCACAGCTCAGGATCTCCTCCTTACATTATTTGATATAGATCAAGAGACACTTATAGGTGGTTTAGCTAACTTGTGGTTTAACCTTCTGACTACAGAAACTGAGATGGAAAAAGTCACTGAAGATAAAAGGTTACTCAAGTTCGCATGGCTGGAGACCTTAAGGCACAGCCCACCACTGCTCTCAGCTGAACGCTTTGCCAAATATGAAGTTGAGCGCTTCGGTCGGCTAATTCCTCAAGGAGGCTTAGTAATGTGCTCAGCTGCGGGAGCAAATAGAGACCCTAGGCAATTCAATAATCCCAACAAATTTATTGTTGGAAGAAAAGATCTCTGTCAGCGAGAACCTCGTGGGCAATATAGGGCAGACGGCTTACCTTCCGGAATAGCATTTTCACTTGGGAAGCCTTCCGTGCATCCAGCCGTTCCAAAAGAACGTTCAAGATCCTTATATGCAATTGTTCGAGATTCGGCAGTCACAGCATCTGAGATGTTTCTTGACTCTTACTCCAGCGCAAAGTTAGTAGAAGGATCTGAACCGAAGTTGAAGTCCCTTTACTTAAGAGGTATCCATAGCTGTTGGGAACTAGATACAGAAATTTGAATTAGATCTATGTCTCTGCCAGTGGAAGAACACAGTCAAAGCCGGCGTAAAGGCCTACGTTATCTCCGGTCCTTCCAGCAGGTCCTTCTTTGATAATCGCCAAGAGAACTCCAGCTACGTCTTCTGGCCGCATCCAACTCTTCACCCATTCTGGATCAGCATTTTGGCCGCTCCACTTACGGAGCATTTCTGTATCAGTTGCTCCCACGCATAGGTTATTCACTCGGATGTTATATTTTGCTAGTGATTTGGCCCAATCAAAAGTAAGTCCATTCAAAGCCCATTTACTAGCGTTATAAAGATCCATGTTGCCATGTCCATGATGCCGTGCAGAGTTTGGAGAGGGCTTAACATGGTCTGTGCTGACATTTATTATATGCCCAGAATTATTTAGCATCATTGAAGTCGCTACGGCTCGTCCAAATAGGTAGGCTCCTTTTGTGTTTGAAGTGAAAATTCGATCAAACATTTGAATTGTTTTCTCCCAATCATCAGTCGGGCCTGTAGGGAAAACTTCACCGGCATTATTGACTAAGATATCAATTTTTCCGTGCGCCGAAATTACAGAATCAACGACACTTTTCACATGGTTAGGATCTCCGACATTGCCAATAAAAGCATCAGCGCCAATGAGTTCAGCAGTTTCTATAACTAAAGGATTTTGGTCAGTTATTGATACGTTGCAGCCATCTTCAGCCAGTCGTTTAGCGATAGCTAAGCCAAGCCCTTGCGCCGCACCTGTTACAATTGCTATTGAATCATCTATTGTGTCCATAATCTAATGCCCTACCGTGTCTGGAACATTCCTCCGATGCCCCCGTATCCATCATCATTATTTGATTTATTGTTCAATGGGGTAGCAACAGCGACCCCGTCATCAACGTTTATTTGAAAGCAAGGAACTCCTTCATAGGCTGGGGGGCCGCTGTGTTCTCCTGTTCTTACGTCAAAGGACGTTCCATGCAATGGGCAAGTAAGGTTATAGGAGCGTAAGCGTCCCTCGCTAAGTGGTGTATCGGCATGGCTACAGTTATCTTCTAAAGCAAATAACTCTCCGTTAACTTTGCAGACAACAATCCCGTAATCCCCGATGTCTTCGAAGACACGCATTGTTCCTTCTGGTAAATCATCAAGATTCCCTAAATCATGAGAGTCTTCTCCGCTCATGCTGGGTCCATAGCAAGATATTTATCAAGCGTCTCGTGGAAATAACGGATTCTTCGTTCTTGTACAGGAAGGTATTCACCTCGGTATCCTCGAGATCGAAGGCCCTTATGCTGAGTTGACCAGATTGCAACATCCTGATCAATGCCTGGACCGCAACTAACATCTCCAGCTAACCCTGTAACGTGATCAACTTGATGATCAATAGATACCCAATCACGCATAGAGTTTGAGTAGTATTCTTGAGCTCCTTTGGGGAACATGGTCAAATACCACATATCAAAGAGGCATTTGTTCGGATCATTTGGGTGGGGAGCAGACCGAAGGAAGATGCATCCATCCGGCTTCATGCTAAATGAAATATTTGGAAAGACTGTGTAATGATAATGGTCAGTTAATTGTTCATCTGAGTATTGAGAAAAATCGTATCCTTTGGATTCAGCAAGCTCTCGCTTCTGTCTTTGAAGAGCTATTCGAAGTCCAGATAGATCCTCTCTGAAAGGTTCTGGATCAAATTCCCAGAAATCAAATGTTTGTTGCATGCTTTTAAAAGTTTTTTCTGCTGAACCTCGAAAATGGGGACCAGGACCACCACCGGGCATGAGCATTCGGCAGTGCCCAGATGGGTAAAGGTCAAACTGGCAACCAGTATGATGCTCATTCATAGTGGCGACTGTCTGCGGATGAACGAAAGGAAGATGGTAACTTTCATTAAAATTATCTTGCACACATTTCCAGTTCCACTGACCCTCAATAGTGACCCAATGGGTTCGTTTCATTTCTTCCATTCGGTACGAATCTAAATGAGAAGCAACAGGCTCTAATGAATCTCTTAGCGGGCGGCAATTGGGATCCATGTTAAACCAAATAAAACCGGCCCAAGTATCACAAGGTATCTCTACAAGGTTTGCTTTGCCGCACGGCGACCCTTGAGGAAAGTCGTCCTCGCAATATGCCCAAGTGCATTCTCCCGAATTGCTAAATCTCCATCCATGGTATGCACATTGAAATTCACCTGTAGCTAATGAACCTACTTCTGCAGTAACAAGTTGGTTGCCGCGATGTTGGCACGCATTGTAAAAAGCACGTATTCGAGAATCATCACCACGAACACATATTATGGATTCGTGCATGATTTCATAATTAACGTAATCGCCTGCTGAGGGAATTTGGTCGACTCTCCCGGCTATCTGCCAAACTCTTGTCCACATCCGTTCCCATTCTCTTTGGGAGAACTCCTGAGAATAATATCGATCTCCAAAAATTATTGGATCTGTTCCAAGGTCAGGTTCGGGTGCCTTATCACGAGGAATTCCGACTTGATAAGTTGTCTTTTCTTGAAGATCTGTCATGATTTTTAACCCCCAGTAATTTTAGTCTATTGGTTGCCTAACTCGCACATTGCAAATACGGTGATTTTTATGACGATTGAAGTAGCTCTAGGAGCTATATTACCTCAACAGGTTAGTTGGTACATTCTAGGACCCCTACTCGGGGCGATTACCATAGGCTTCTTTAGAGTTATGAACCAGCCTCTCGGAGCTAGCGGTGCGTATGCGCATACAAGAAATCTTATTCTTCGAACTGGCTACAAAACCACATGGAGAGTCTGGTATTTCGTAGGCTTAGCGGTGGGGGGGTTCATCGTAACTCAAATACTTCAAGATTCTCAAGGCTTTAGAAAAGGGTTTGATGCTTTCAGTAATGCTGCTCCGCTTTGGTTAGTGATTCCTTCTATATTCATTGGTGGAATATTAATCGGTTATGGAGCAAAGCTAGGTGGTGGATGCACCTCCGGACATGGGATTTGCGGAACCGCTCAACGATCAAGGTCATCAATCGCTGCCACAGCCACTTTCATGACTTCTGCTTTAGCTACAACGGGAGCAATTCGTTTGATCTCCGGTGGAAAATTATGAAAGATGCTAAAAGAAATCTAATTGGACTGGTTTTTGGAGCAATGTTTGGTGGTGTACTAGCCGCTGGTTCACTCCATGAATACGACACGATACACAACATGTTGCGACTTGATAAATTCTATGTATTCGGATTTATGGGATCAGCCATCGTTATCGCGACTTTTGGATTAGGAATCTTAGAGTCACGCAATACTCAGACAACTCTTGGTGGTGTCATATCTCTCCAGCGGTCAGATGTTAAGGCTAATCATATAAAAGGTGGCGTTATATTCGGAAGTGGATGGGCGATTGCGGGAACATGCCCAGCACCAGTCCTTGTAATGCTCTCATCGGGGGCAATGCTTTCCTTAGTTGTGATGGCAGGGATCTTTATAGGTTTAGGATTTGCGGATAGTAAAGGTTCTTCAGTGTTTGGTGACGGAGAACATCGCGTAACTGAAGATGAAAGCCATCTAGTTTAATTACGCGCCTGCTCATATTTGAATTCAAACCAGATAGGAACTATCTCCTTCAAATTTCTTTCGCGCTAAAGGCTTTAGCAAGAAAAGAAGCTTCAGAATACTTCTCCAGCAAGAGTAGTAATAAACCAGAACCGAGAAAATTAGGTTGATAGATTTTGTCGGAATATAGTAAGAGGATAGCCTTGCTAGACCTATAAAGGAGATTGCATGACTGGACCATTAGACGGTTTCAAAATCTTAGATTTAACTCAAGTTGTATCGGGACCTTTCGCAACGATGCTTCTTGCTGACCAAGGCGCAGAAGTTCTGAAAGTCGAACCCGTCGATGGACTTGGGGATATGACAAGATTGCCTTCTTTCGATAAAGGTGGAATAGGCGCTTTCTACATGAACAATAACAGGGGAAAAAATTCTTTGTCTCTTGATTTGTCGCGAACAGAAGGCATTGAAATCATTAAGGAACTAGCAAAAGATATAGACGTTTTTGTGCAGAACTTTCGCCCTGGGGCAATTGAGAGGCTTGGATTAGGCTATGAAGATTTAACATCCATTAACCCTGATTTAATCTATGTATCAATAAGTGGGTTTGGCCCCACAGGGCCATACTCCAGTCGACCGGTTCTAGATCCTGTTATTCAGGGAATTTGTGGAGTGATTAGTCGGCAGATGAATCCCCAAATACCCTTTCCTGACTTGATTAGGAATCTGTATGCTGATAAATCAACAGCTTTGACTGTTGCCCAAGCGACGACTGCGGCGTTACTTGCACGCGAAAAAACTGGTGCAGGGCAACACGTCGAAATTCCGATGGTTGACGCATGTATGTATTTCTTCTGGCCGGATGGAATGATGGATTTGACTATGGTTGATGATGACGCCAACGGCGGAATTCTATTGTCATCTGTCTATAACCTAACAGAATGTAATGACGGGAAGATAGTGTATTTCGCTGCTTCAGATAACCAACGGTCTGGTGTATGCACCGCAGTTGGACATCCTGAGTGGGGCGAAGACGAAAGATTTTCTTCTATGGCAGCTCTCGCAGCGAATCCCCAGAATTTTGTCTTGTTAGGAGAAATGCTTGCAGGGGCATTTCTAGAAATGAGTTGCGAAGAAGCTATTGAAGCCTTAATCAAAGCTGATGTACCAAGTGGACCCGTTCTGACGGGGGAACAATCAATAGTTGACCCACAAGTCATTCATAACGGAACTTTGGTCGAGTGGGAACATCCAGACGCCGGAGTCATCCGACAACCTAAACCAGCAGCAAGATTCTCTGTCACTACAGTTGATCCAAAGTACAGTGCAGCGCACCGAGGTCAGCATAATGATGAAACTCTAAGGGGCTTAGGGTACACCGAAGAGACTATTGCAGGTCTAAAAGAAAAGGGTGTCGTCGGCTCATAAGCTAAAAACACGAAAAGAATTGAGGAATCTTGTTACCGAGTTATTCAGAGGAAGCAGAAAATTTTAGAACAACCGTCCACGCTTTTCTTGCGCACAACTTACCCGCTGATTGGGAAGGAATAGGGTCATTAAACCCTCAGGAGGCATATGCATTCGCCAACAATGTATGGAGGCCTTTGCTAGCTGAACACGGGTACTTAGCACCGGCATGGCCCAAAGATTTTGGGGGCGGAGGATTAAGCGAGCTTGAACAAGTCATACTCGCCGAAGAATTTATGAAAGCCGGAGTACCATCTGGAGGCTCAAATGATGCTTTCAGCATTCAGATGGTTGGAAACACAATATTGCATTGGGGCTCAGAAGAGCAGAAAACAGATTTTTTGCCTAAAATAATTTCTGGAGAACATGTTTGGTGCCAAGGCTATTCGGAACCTGATGCTGGGTCTGACCTTGGAGGTTTAGGTTGTTCAGCTATTCTTGACGGGGATGAATGGATAATAAATGGCCAAAAAATTTGGACATCTGCCGGACAGTTTGCCAACTGGATATTCGTTCTTTGTCGCACTGATAAGGAAGCACCAAAGCACAGAGGAATTTCATTCTTGCTTTGTCCTGTTGATCAGGAAGGCGTTGAGATGCGTCCAATTGAGATGATTTCAGGAGAATCTGACTTCAATGAAACTTTCTTTACCAACGCTCGCACAGATAAAGAAAATGTTATCGGTGAAATTAACGGTGGTTGGGCAGTTGCAATGACATTGCTTGGTTATGAAAGAGGCGAGAGCGCTGCCACAATGCCGATAATGTTTCGATATGAAATGGATAAGCTAATCAAACTGGCTATTGATAAAGACAAGCATATTAAGCCTGCATTCCGCCAAAGACTCGCTCAGTCATATATTGAAGTTGAAATAATGCGTCTGCTTGGAATGAGGACTCTTACCGGTTTCTTGGATGGGAAACAGCCAGGTCCGCAAGAAAGCATGTTTAAGCTTTATTGGTCTGAATACCATAAACGGATAACTGAGTTAGCTCTCGACATCTTAGGCAGTGAATCTATGGTTATTTCAGGAGCTAAAGCCTCAACCTCTTTTCACGCTGACAATCCAGGAGCACCGAATGAAAGCGCTTCATGGATAGGTGCCTTTTACAATGCCCGAGCGGGTACGATCTACGCTGGAACTTCACAAGTTCAAAGAAATATCTTAGGAGAGATGGTTCTAGGTCTTCCCAAGGAACCTAGAGTTTAACTTCCGGTATGGCACTTTTCGATTCATTGAAGCCATTAGTATCTAACGAGATTATCCAAACTTTTGAAATAGTATGGGAGAATCTAGGGAAACCTGGGGCTTGGTGGTCAGGTACGCAGAGAATTGAAATTGCTAAAGAGGTAAGGGACTCTAATCCGCCTTTGCTTACAGAAAGAGTTACGGATTTATCTAGATACTCTAATCAAGGAACGGAAACGATAACTCCCTTCACTAGAGCGGTTGTTCGAAAAGTTACCTATGAATCTTCCTCAATTGATAGGGGTACCTTTGAACAAATCGTTTCAGAGTTAGGAGAAGACAGGTACGCCGAGCTTGCGGCAATCATCTCGCAAATAGTGCCGATATATTCTCTCTCAGATATTCTTCAATGCAGCCGAGAAACTTTGCCGAGCGTTGAATCTGGGTCTCCATCGTGTGAAAGACCTGATCATCTAATTGATGGAGTGGGGTTTCTCCCAACTTTCCCAACTGATGGCTTACCGCATGTTGCTGTTTCACTAAGTCTTGCTCAAGCAGATAACGCAAGACGAATGATGCTCGTTAGGGCCATGTATTCCGGTACCAATTTTGCTGAAATGATTTGGAGTCACCGGCATCTCTCGAGACAGCAAATTGAACTCGTAGCAGCAAGAACATCTGCAATTAACGAGTGCTTTTATTGAACGAGTGCCCACACTATGTTTCTCAGTTCGAGTAGCGAAGCAATGAATTCAGATCTGGACCTAGCTAATGCAATAAAAGGGTCAGGCGCATTGTCGGGCATACCTAATGCTGAAGCTCTTGTAACATTTACGGAAGCAGTAAATCGTAGAGATGGTAATCTAGCTCACGCTCGAACCGAATTAGTTAACCAAGTTGGAGTTGGAGGCATGGTAGACGCCGCAACTACGATCTCTATATTTAAAAGCTTAAATATTGCTGCTGATTCATCTGGCATCCGACTAGATGATGAGTGGACCGATGTTGCTGCCGACCTAGCGAACCATACCCAAGCAGATAACTTTATGACTGCAAGGAACTCAATAACAATTGAAGGAAATCAGTATGGAAAACTTTAATGAAGCAGATGTAGATTTCTTTGACCCTGAAATATCAGAATGCCCATATGGGGCGTATGAGATACTTCGTAACAATGCCCCTGTTTGGCGGGATCCAAAATCGGGAATGTTCATTATCACTAGGTATGACGATGTGCAGGATGTGTTGAAGAGCACTAACAAGTTCCGGAACAAGCGCGATAAGTCAAAGATTGATAATAGATCCCGCATGCTTCGTGCACTTTACAAGGAAAAGGGCTGGGTTCCTGCACCTACGCTAGCTGGCCGAGATGACCCAGAACATAAAGAGATGCGGAAACTATTCGCACATGCTTTCCGTCCCCAAAAAATTCGACAAATGGATCCATTCGTTGAGGCACTAGCAGGCCGCCTTATCAACGAATTTATTGACAGTGGAAGATGTGATTGGGTTCGGGAATTCGCGATCCCTCTGCCGCTAATTGTCATAGGTCATCAGGTAGGGGTCCCTGAAGAAGATATTTGGAAAATAAAAGCATGGACGGACGCATGGGTTCAGAGGTTAGGGATGATGCAAACTGAAGAAGAAGCAATCTGGTCCACTGAGATGGAAATTGAAGCACAGCATTACTTTCAACCGATATTTGAAAGACTTCGAAAAAATCCGGATCACAGTCTGTTGAGCGATTTAGTAAACACAAAAATTCCAGAGTGGGGACGAACTTTAACAGATGAAGAACTCCACGCTGAGATGATGGCCGACACCTTCGTTGGAGGTTCAGAAACAAGCACAAACGCTATATCTGCAGGAGTAATGTTACTCATTCAACAGCCTGATCAATGGGATGTTTTGAAAAGTGACCCCAAGAAGTACCTTCCTGTTCTTGTCGAAGAGATATTAAGGCTTGAAGGCCCTGTCCAAGGATTATTTCGAGAAGCATCAGAGGACATTGAATTTCACGGTGTAAGCATCCCCAAAGGGTCAGTTATCAACGTACGTTATGCCGCCGCAAATCTTGATGAATCAATATTTGTGAATCCAGACGAATTAAACCTCCTACGAAAGAATTCCCGACAACATTTAGCATTCGGATTCGGTACTCACTACTGCATGGGGGCTCCCTTAGCACGAAGAGAGATATTTCTAAGCTTTAAAGTTCTTTTAGAAAGAGTTGAAGAGATGTGGTTCATAGAAGATTTAAATGACTTCAGGCATCATCAGAATTTCTGTCTGCGGGCATTGCGCGAGTTGCATATTGGGTTCACTAAATGCAAAGTTTCTGCGTAGCGCTAACTGGAGGTATAGGGGCAGGTAAGACAACTGTCTCTTCAATTTTTCAAAAATTCGGTGCTTTCGTAATTAACGTGGATGAGGTAGGGCATGAAGTATTGGAATGCTCATCAAATGAGTATCAAAAAATTATTGAGGTATTTGGTGAGAGCATACTTAACTCCGATAAAACTATTAATCGCCATGTGCTAGCGAAAATAGTATTTAACTCCGAAACTCAACTTAAGAATCTCGAAGCAATCACGCATCCGGGGATCAATACCAGGCTATTCAACATACTCGAAAATCAAACTGCTGAGGTTGCGGTCTTAGACATGGCGATTCTAGTCGAACGTCCTTTGGCGTATTTCAATGGAAAGCCTCTATATAGAAAAATTATAGTCGTTGAGGCCCCCTTAGAAGAACGGGTTAAGCGACTACAACTAAGGGGACTATCTAAAGATGATGCGCTTGCCAGAATACATTCACAAGTAAAAGACGAAGAGCGGAGAAAAGTAGCAGATCTAGTAATCTCTAATCATGGGTCTCTTGCTAGCTTGGAAACGGAGTTGTCAAGGCATTGGGAAACACTCTCTAGCTGGGTCAAATAAATAGCGAAACCCTTTTTGGAGCTAAGGTAAGATAGTATGCTCTAGGACCGGTGTAATCCTAGGAGCGAAATAATGATTACCATTTATCACAACCCACATTGAGGATCGTCTCGCAACGCCTTGGCGGTCGCTGAGGAAGAAGGAGTTGATTATCAAGTGGTTCTCTATATCAAGGAACCTCCTGATAAAGCGACTTTAGAAAAGATAGTCGCGGGATTAGAGGATCCAGTAGAAGATCTCGTTAGAAAGGATTCAAAATTCAAAAAACTTGAATTGGATCCAGATGACTATGTGAATAACCCGGGAAAAGTGGTTGAAATACTCGTGAAACACAAACAATTGTTGCAGCGCCCAGTAATCGTTAAAGGCAAAAAAGCAATAATCGGGCGTCCCAAAGGCCGAATAGCTGAGTTTATTCTTTGATTAATGAATGACCATGAGTTATCTTCCTATATTGCTGAGAAGGCTGGAATGGAGCTTCTCAAGTTGCGTGAAGAAGCTATTGCTTCAGGAATAAGCTCGTGGGTGTTGCGTGATAAGGGAGATATATTTGCCCATAATTTGATCATGGAGGAATTAGGCGCCCATCGACCTAACGATGCTGTTCTCTCGGAAGAAGGGGTTGATGATCTAAGTCGAACTAAAGCGAGTCGTGTTTGGATCGTTGATCCGTTAGATGGATCACAAGACTATCCGTATAGCGGAAGTGAAGAGTGGGCTGTGCATATTGCCCTTGTTGAAGACGGCCAAATACTCGCTGGCGCTGTTGCATGTCCATCAATGAAAAGGCATTATTCAACTGCAACGCTCTTTCCGAGGCAGAGAAGTATCTCTAACCCTAAGATAGTTATTACCAACAGATGGAACTCCTATCAGGCTGCTTATGTTGCTGAAGCGATGGGTGCCAGACTAGCAAGTTGTGGCTCTGCAGGAGTTAAGGCATCTTTGGTCGTAGGAGGTGAAGCTGACGTCTATATACATAATTCTGGCCTGTATGAGTGGGATGTTTGTGGACCTGTTGCTGTTGCACGTGCTGCTGGTTTAGCAGCCTGCCAGTTAGACGGAACTGACTTTATTTTCAACAAAGAAGTCCCTGTGGCGCGCGGTTTGATAATCAGTCATCCCGATTTGATCGACGACGTATTGAATATTTTAAATGCTAAATGAATAAACTAAAAGAAAAACATCTTCATTGAAGGAATTTGCTACTTCATCGTCTAACGTGGAGTAACGCAATGACGCCTAACGATAAGGATATGAGTATGGCAACAGGAACAGTTAAGTTCTTTAACACACAAAAGGGCTATGGATTTATTGAACGTGAGGGTGGAGACGATGTCTTCGTCCACTATTCCAATATCGGTGGCGATGGATTTAAAAATCTAGAAGAAGGACAACAAGTCGAGTTCGATATCGGTGAAGGGCGCAAGGGAGACGAAGCCTTAAATGTAAAGCCTTTGTAGATTGCATTATGGCTAGTAAGGGAAGAGAAAGCTGGGGAAAACGCCAGCGAGAGCAAACCAAGAGGGAAAAACAAGAAGCCAAAAGAGCTGAAAGAGCTGAAAGAAGAAGCTCTGAAGAAGAAGATGGTGAATCTGGGACTCCCGAAGAAGAGCTATATCGTCAATTTGCTGAATTAAGTGCTGCAAAAGCAAATGGGGAAATTGATGAAGAAACTTTTGAGGCGAAAAAAGAAGAAATCTGGGAGCAGCTCGGTCTAGAACTTCAGTGACTTTCTTCTTGTGTCGCACCCGCTCACTAGCATTGCATTATGACAAAGAAATCAATTTTAAAAAAACGAGGGGTTTGGCATCCGACTGATGCGATGTCAGCGAGTGAATCCGAAGAGTTTGCCCAACGAATAGACGAACTTGGGTATTCTTTTCTTTGGATTCCTGAAACTACTGGAAGAGACCCCTTTGCCCACATAGCTTATTTAGCTTCAGGAACTGAGAATCTTCATTTCGCTACTGGAATAGCAAATATATATCACCGGCTTCCGGGCGTGACTCGTCAAGCAGCAGCAACACTTGCAGAACAATCGGGCGGACGATTCCTTCTAGGCCTAGGGATTTCACATGCCCCGCTTGTTGAAGGATTACGACAAATTCCATATGAAAAACCCATCGCTACAATGCGTGGATACCTCCAATCGCTCAAAACTTCTCCGTATACGTCTGTCCCCCCTGCACAGGAACCTAAATGCGTTATTGCAGCATTGGGACCCCAAATGCTTAAATTATCGTCGGACTTTGCAGATGGAGCTCACCCGTATTGGACTACTCCAGACCATACTTACCAAGCGAAAGATATTTTGGGTAATGACAAAATACTCTGCGTTGAACAAAAAGTTGTCTTAACTCAAAATAAGGAGACTGCCTATAGCGCAGCCAAGAGTGCATTACGTATCTATACTTCTCTTCCAAACTACCGAAACAGTTGGAAGAGACTTGGATTCTCAGAAACCGATATTGACTCAGCTTCTGACCGTTTCATTGATTCAGTGGTTGCATGGGGCTCTATCGAACAGATAGAAAAGCGTATAAAGGAACATGAGCAAGCCGGAGCAAGCCATGTATGCATACAAGTACTACCTCATGACGGCAATTTTAAAATTCCTGAGTGGGAAACGTTTGAAGCCTTAGCACCCTGATCATTGGAAGCGATTTCTAGGCCTCAAGAGAAATTACCTTGGTAATTGCTTCAATTCTCGTAATAGAAACTGGTGGTTGGAAATAGATAATTGACTGATTAATACCAGCCTCTCGTTGTATTTCGAGCTGTTCAACAATTGATTGATCTGTTGTAGCCTCCTCCACAAATACGTGAGTAGAGATTTTAATATCGGCAATTTCTCTGGAGACTATATCGCAATGGTCCTTCAGGATAGTTAGCTTGTTTTTGAAGATGTCTTCCTCAAAGGAAGGGAGGTTCCAATGTGTAGCAAATTTCGCGACGCTAGGTAGCGTTCGCTTCTCTCCAGACCCTCCGATGCAAATAGGGAGTTTCGTCTGCGGTCCTTTAGGGTTGTTTAATGCTTCATGTAATTCAAAGTAACTTCCACTGAAAGAAGTCTTTTCCCGATGGAGTAGAGAAATGATTACTTCAAGGGCCTCATCAAACCTGTCAAATCTCTCAGTTAACGAACCGAGGTGTATCCCGTATGCCCCGGATTCCTCTTCATTCCAGCCTGCTCCAAGCCCAAGTTCAAATCGGCCATCGCTAATTATGTCAAGGGCGGAGGCCATATTGGCTAAAACAGCAGGGTGTCGGTAATGAATTCCGTTGACCATGCAACCTATCCTTATTCTGGAAGTAGCTTGAGCAATTGCAGACAGTGTCACCCATGACTCCAAACACGGCCCTTCTGGATCTCCATAGATGGGATAAAAGTGATCGAAATTCCAAAAGTCTGTGTAAATGGGATTTGAGTCTGCGTAAGTAGCTGCCCGTAACATCGTTTCCCATTCAATATAATGCGGGGCAACTTTGAGACCGATCTCGAAGTCAGTTTTCATCTAAACCAACCGAATCAACGCTTGAAGGACGAGGGAGATTCGCAATTATCGAATTGATAATACCTCCGTCCACGACAAGTTCATGACCAGTTATATAACTAGCGTTGTCAGATCCAAGAAACAATACCGCATCTGCAATATCTTCTTCTACCCCTAAACGCCCAACAGGTACTTTCTCTGTTCGCAGCTTGCGAAATTGCGGATCTGAGTAGATCGGTTCGGACATTCCGCCATCGATGAGACCAGGGGCTATTGCATTAACTCTTAAACCAAGATTTCCCCATTCCAATGACATTTGCTGTGTCAACAAAGAAATAGCTGATTTTGTAGCACCGTACGCTCCAGAGTTGGTTCCCGCTGAAATGCCATTGATTGAAGTAATATTCACAATGGAACCAGAGCCTCTATCAGCCATTGCTTCAGCTACGATCGTTGAACAGATAAACGTGCCGGTGAGGTTGACTTCCACAACAGACCTCCAGTCTTCTATGGGTAATTCAAGTAATGGAGCAAACTTAACAATTCCGGCGTTATTAACCCAAACGTCTGGTGTCTGACCAAATTCCGAGATAGCTGTAGATACTTCGTCCGTTGAAGTGACCGAAGCAACCAAAGGCACAGAGTCCTTGATTTTTGATGCTGTTTTCTCTAGAGCATTAACATTCACATCAAGGATCCCTACCCGATAACCATCCCGACTAGCCTTCTCAGCAATAGCACGACCTAATCCACTTGCCCCGCCCGTAACTATAAGTGACTTCATACCTATTTCTCCTATGTATCTATCTGAGTATCATTTTCATCAAAAACTAAAATAGCCCTACTTGGGCAGTTCCTAGCGACCTTGATCATTTCCTGATTAGTAAGAGATGCGTTAGAGATTAAGGAAGCAAGTTCTTCTTCATCAAACATGAAGGCATTCGGGTAGTCAGCAACGCATTTCCCCGAACTCATACAATCATCACTTATGACCTCTATCCGAAATGTCATTCCGAACCATGTTCATATTGAACAGCACTCCTTCCCTCGAGGTATGGTGTTAAGAGTTCGGAAATGACTTCAAGATGCTTTGGGTGTGATGCGTATACTAAGTAATCATCTGAGTTGGCGAAATCACCGACTACTGCTAAATCATAATTATCATCACGAAGTTTCGCATCGAAGCCAACTGAATAGCTAGAGATTTCGGGAATAAAATCAGGTAAAGCTCTAATGCCAGCTATAGCAGCTTCTATGTTCTCTTCTGAAGCATCTGAGCGGAACTTAAGTAACACACAATGTCGTATCATCGTAACCCTTCTATTTACTCTACTTATCCAATAACATAGTCCTATGGAAGATATTATGCTGATTTCAGGTGGAACTCTTATTGATGGAACCGGGTCTAACCCAAAACCTAATGAGGGGATTCTTATCGAAGGAAACCGAATTACTGCAATAGGGAAAGATGCAGTCAAGACCTCGAATACTCATGCCACAAAGGAAATCGTTGTAATTGATGCTTCGGGAAAAACAGTCATGCCAGGTTTGATTGATTCTCACCTCCATTGTTCATTCGATGATGTTCAATCCAATGATGAGCTCTTCTTCCATAGAGACCCTACACTTGTCGCACTTGTCGCTGCCCAAAATTTACGTAAGATGCTTAGAGCAGGAGTTACTTCTTTTGTGGACCCTGATACTTCGCATGGCATTGGTCCTGCTCTTCGTGATGCAGTTAACGCAGGTGTTGTCCAAGGACCACGGATTAAAACAGGGGTACAGGCATTGTTAACTGCGGTAGGTGGAACAGCTGGCCGTTTGATTCCTGATGAGGGAACTGTTGGGTATGCACAGATCGTCAACTCTAAAGATGAGATTGTCAAATGGGTTCGCCGACATATCAAATATGGCGCTGATTGGATCAAACTCCATGCTACTGGGTCAATACCAGGCCGACCCGGGGAATTGATGGTGTGGAATAGGGAAGAAATACGAGCAGCATGCCAAACAGCTCACGAACTTTCAGTCCCCGTGATGGCACACTGCAGGGGAACAGAAAGCGTTCGGATATGCGCAGAAGAAGGGGTTGATCTCATACTCCATGCTTCCTTTATGGACGATGATGCTCTTGAAGCTGTGATTGCGAATGGGTCATCAATTTGTCCTACATTTACGTTTCTAGCGAATCTCGCTGATTTTGGATCAAAAGTTCAAGCCAGTTCAGGCATGGAGGATATTTTTCGAGGTGAAATAGAGCAAACCGCAAAAATGATACGAAAAGCATACGATAGTGGGGTAAGGATCCTCTCAGGCTCTGAAAGTGGTTTCGCATTAACTCCATACGGGCACTGGCACGCTAGGGAGTTAGAAATCTTCGTGAATTACCTAAATTTATCTCCAGTCGAAGCAATTACCACCGCTACGAAAAATGGGGCTTGGGCAATGCAAATGGAGGATGACCTTGGGACTATTGAGACAGAAAAACTTGCAGATATCATTATCGTAGATTCTGACCCGACGGAAGACATAACTGTGTTAAACGATAAGAGCAAGATTGTAGAGGTAATTTCAGATGGGAAGAAACTAAATCTGCAGAACTTGTGGCCGGATCACAGACCTCTAGCTGGTTGGAAAGTCGGTAACTGGGCAGGTGAAATTCTGACTTGGGAAAGAGCATATGAGTAGAGAAAGCGCTTAATTAAGTTCGGATGAAGCTAACCTTTCTCTCCATTCACCTAAATCAACGTAATCACGAACAGTAAGAATAATTCCTTTAGATAAATCTAGTTCGAAAACTCCGTTACATTGAACTGAATACTCAGTGCCGTTAATCCAGAATCTGTCAACCCTTTCCAGCCAAGCACGATTGCTCTCGTATACCGCGTTGACGATATCCCACTGAACTTTTACGCTCTGAATAATAATCGGACGGAACATGCTAGTAATTTCTTCTCTTCCGACGGCAGGGGTATGTGGAACATTTTGCCACGATGAACGCTCATCAAAGAATGAAATAATTTCTTCCATATCTTGGGTTGATAAAGCATGAAAGAAACTCTCAACTATTTCAACTGGTTTAACCATGCTCAGGAACCTATCCTGAATTAGATGGAATCGGAAATGCAAAGAGAAAGAAACAATAAGGTGCGTCTCACATCTTGGTTGCAAGTTCGTGAGGCATTTCGTTCAAAAGAATTGAAGCAGGCAGGCTACTCTGAAGGAGCAGTAGTGATGGCCGACACTCTTCTAGATCTTCATGGAAAAGCTCATAGAGAACGACGCCGTTTGGAGAACCGACTATTTAGAAGAGAGATTTTTAGTTACTGGGAACATGAGATATTGGGAAGAACAATAGATGTAACACTGAATCCATTTGTCAAAATGCGAAAGGGCGACCTAGCCGTTATCGGATATAGGTGCGCCATGAATTTGACTGCAACAATTGCGGGTATTGACCAAGACCCGGCAGAAACAAAGCAGACTGAGACACTTTATGCAATCGTAAAAAAATTTAGTGAAGGGGCAACTCTTCTTCATTCAACTCGTGATAAGGATGAAGTGCGTCAAGAAGTTAAAGAAGCAATGAGTCAGTTCGCAAAGGACTTCTATGACCCAAGTCGGGATAAGAGAGAACAATTAATTCATGAGGTTAATGAAGGGCTCATGGGCGAAAACGATTTACCCAAAGATGTTCTAACAACGCTATTAAGGAACAGAGACCAACTAGGGCTTAGCGACGAAATAATTTTTCGTGAAATATGCTTTTATCTCCAAGCTGGAGCGCACTCAACAGCTAACGCTTTTATTCATACCGTCGACGACATTCTAACTTGGGGAGATCGGCACCCCTCGGACTTGAATCTCGCTCGTGAAGACCTCTCGTTTGTTCAGCGGTGCATGCATGAATCGCTCAGACTAAATCCTGCTAGCCCAATCGCTTTACGACGCGCCATGGCGGATATTAAATTATCTGATGGAACTCTTCTTCGTGAAGGAGTTGAAGTTACGCTCGACCTTATTAAAGCTAATAGGGACCTTGAAGTCTTCGGAGAAACATCAACAATGTATGACCCTTATCGAGAAGTGCGAGAAGGCATACCTCGTTGGGGTCTCAGCTTTGGAGCGGGGACTCATGCCTGCGTAGGGGCAGAGCTGGATGGTGGTTTAGAAATTGACCCCGATAGGCCAGCATCCGAAGTGCTATTCGGGACGGTGGCGATAATGGCTCATGCTTTATTATCTGCAGGTGGTAGGAGAGATCCTAATAATCCTCCACAACATGACCCTGACTCGGAAAGGAAACACTTTAGCACTTATCCAGTTGTATTTTGAATTGACAAACTTTGAAGCATTAATCAAGCTATTAGGAGAAAAGGGGAGAAATGGCAGAGATAGTAATTACTACTCCAGATGACGCTCGAGAGGTATATCGACACAAACAGCTAAGACAAGCTTTGTATGACGCAGGCGAAGTCGTGATGGAAGACGTTGTCGTTAATCTTCATGGAGATGAACACAGACAACGACGCCGTCTTGAAAATAGGCTTTTCCGAAGGGACACTTTCTATGAATATGAAAGAGAGATGTTTCCTTCAATAATTCAATCAACGGTAGACCCATATTTAGAAAATGGAAAAGCAGAGTTAGTTGACTTTGGTCACCAACTTATGATGAATCTAGCTGCTCTTACTGCTGGCGTTGATCGCCCTCTTGGAACTTATGAAGAGACAAATAGACTCTACGATTATCTAACAAATTTTATCGAAGGAGCAACTTTAGGTTTCTACACAGGAGATGTTGAAGCAAAAAAAGCTGAGATAGAAGAGAAGCTTGAAGCATTTGACAAAGAGTTCCTGGAACCTGGAATTGCCCATAGAAACGAATTACTTAAAAAATTTGAACAAGGCGAAATTCTTGAAGAAGACTTACCGAGAGATGTGCTTCAAGTCTTATTACGTAATCAGGATAAAGTCCCGATGACCAGAGAGTCGCTTCGAAGAGAAATAGCCTTCTATCTGCTAGCTGGAGCGCACACATCAGCAACCGCACTCACCAGAGTGGTTCATAACATATTCAAATGGCTTGAGAATCATCCAGAAGACGAAGAAAAAGCATACAGCGATAAGGTCTTTCTCCAAAAGGCTACTCATGAGACGATCAGGCTTCAACCATCGTCTCCAACTGCTGCGAGATGGGCACTTGAAGATATCGAGTTGAAATCAGGAATTGAAATTATGAAAGGAGATAAAGTCGTTATTGACTTGGAGACTGTGAATCGAGATAAGAATTCCTACGGTGACGATGCTGAAAAATTTAATCCAAATAGAGAGCTAGAATCTGGTATTGCACCATGGGGTTTAAGTTTCGGGCAAGGAATGCATGCATGCATCGGTCAAGACCTAGCAGCCGGGCTCGTTTTCGACACAGATTCTACTGAGGAGAATCACCTCTTCGGCCTCGTTCCGGTAGCTGTTCAAACTTTGTTTTTAAATGGTTGTAAACCTGACCCAAGCAACCCACCGGAAATGGATGACTCTACAACAAGGCCATATTTTGGTAAATACCCTGTAGTGTTTCACAACAAAACCTAACACCTATTTAACAAAGGCAATACTTTCAAGAAACTAGAACATAGGAGAAACTGGAAAATGGCTGAAGAAGCACCGCTACTCAATGACGAAGCTGACCACCCCCATGACGTAGTCCTTGAACACATACGAGGACGGGTAGTTGCAATGGATTCAGCAAGATATGTTGATGCGAGAAATGAAGAGCGTGACGTAGTCGTTCCGTCCTCATACCTCGGGGTTTTGCCAGCTCGTCTTATCGCTCCCCACCGACCACGCGCTGTCATCGGACATGACGGTTGCATAGGCAAAGACGGAGCGGGAATAGCGGGTCTATGGTACCTCGAGGCATTAGGAATACCGGCAGCAGCCGCTGATGGAATGAGCGCTGAGCTAGGCAACGGTATTGACCTTTACGAAACTGGATTGATTTCAAGAGTAAATATCCTAGCTGAACGTGCGGGAGTGCAAGAAGGTATGTCAGTTAGAGAAGCCGCATTACTATTGCTTGAGAATGACCCAGGAGATGTATCAGCTGGAACCAAAATTCGTAGAGAGTCAGTATCTACTTCTGATACAGGTAGGGAAATAATCGTAACTGATTCAATAGTTTTTGCATTACCTGAGGATTCAAACAATGTCCTAGTAACTGCCGGGCACACAGGAAGATCCGGAGCAAAATTCCTTCTTGAAGTCTCCCCTCATGGTTTTATTTGCTCTGATGGAGGAATGAGTAAAAATAAAGCTGGAATTGCTGGACTTGAATTGACTCAGGAACATGGCCTTGCAGGGGCATGCTGTGATGCTTGGTCTGCTCCTGTTGGTGATGCTTTTAAAGCCTTTGAAGAGGGAACAATCAGTGCGTGTAATGCAATAGCCTCAGAACGTGGTGTAGAGATCGGCATGACGGTTAAAGAGGCTGCCTTGAAACTTCTCGATGAGGTTGCTGAGTGACCCGTAAGATGTATAGGAATCTCACATCTGAATATTGGGAAAATATTGAGAGTGAACAATTGACTCGACCCGTTTGCAACTCCTGCGGAGAAAATTTTTTCAGCCCTCAGGTTCTCTGTCCGAACTGTTTATCGGATGACTGGAGTTATTCAGAGAGTAGCGGAATCGGAAAAATTTACAGTTACACAACGGTCTACCGGCCTATGCAGGAGGGATTCTCTAGCCCTTTCGTCCTAGTCGATATCGAACTGGATGAAGGGTGGAGAATGTACTCACGCCTTATCAATTGCAGTCCAGAAGAAGTAGTAATCGGGCTAGAAGTTGAAGTGATTTTTGAAAAGTTAATGAACCGAACACTTCCTTTTTTTCAAGTTAGAAAATGGATAACATGAATATAGGATTAGCTGTTCATCGTAATGCTGTTAGGAACCCTGACTCGGAGGCATTGTTCGGGGCTGACCCTTTAACATATGAAGAGCTAGACAGAAAAAGCAACAGGATAGCGCATTATTTACTTTCTTTCGGATTCGAGAAGGGCGACCGCGTTGCTGTGCTTTTGCCTAACAGATCAGAAGTAATTGAACTAATAACTGGAATTTCAAAAGCGGCTTTAGTTTACGTGGGATTGAATTTTCGGTTAGGCGTCTCTGAGTTAGAACAGATATTTGACAATTGCGACCCCGTCCTCGTAATCACAGATAGTGAGCACCTAAAGCAGATCAGCGAACTTCCAAATATCGGAAATACGCCAGTTCATAATGTGGAAACTGAAGAATGGAATAGCACTTTAGGCCTTTCTAGTGATGAATTACCTGTCGTTCTTGACACAATAACTCCCGATGATGACTTCTGTATTGTCTACACCAGCGGAACAACTGGTAGGCCTAAAGGCGTTCTGTTTGATCACAAACGAGTGTTGCAACATGCAACAGTAGCGTGCATTGAATATGAATTGGAACGGAAAAGTCGATATCTAATTCAAATACCTCACAATTCAAGTGTCAATATAACTATTATCCCGTGTCTAACGGTAGGGGCCGCAATTAGTTTTAGGGATAGTCGGAATTTCAATCCATTAGAGTTCGCAAACCAAGTTGAGAGAGATAATGTAACACATAGCTTTTTGGTTCCTACGCAATTAATGCGGTTGCTTGAAAAACTTCCTGACTCTAGCAATGGAAAGCTTAAGTCGTTAACTACTTTGGGGTATGGGTCATCTCCTATTTCACCCCAAAGGCTAAAGGAGCTTGTTTCTCGATTTGGTTCAATTTTCAATCAGCTTTATGGAATGGCAGAAATAGCATCAATAGGAACGATTTTACGAAAGGAAGACCATGTTCTCGGCTTAACATCAAACCCTAAGTTGCTTGCATCGTGTGGACAGCCTTCTCTCGCTGTAAATGTTCGAGTAGTCGATGAAGATGGAAAGCCAGTAGAGGATGGTGAACGCGGAGAAGTGATTTTTTCTGGCCCCCATGTTATGAAAGGGTATTTTCGTGACATTGAACGAACGGAAGAGGTTCTGATCAACGGATGGATGCATTCAGGAGATATCGCAGAAGTAGACCCCAAAGGCTTTATTTATATTGTTGACAGAAAGAAGAATTTAATTATTCGTGGTGGTTTAAATATTGCTCCTACAGAAATTGAGAATGTAATCTACCGACATGAAGCTGTTCTAGAAGTTTCTGTAGTTGGTGTTCCAGACCCTGAGTGGGGTGAGGGAATAGTCGCAGTTCTTGCGTTAAAAGAAGGCTTTGATGTAGGTGTAGAAGAAATCAAAGAGTTTTGCGCTGATTCGGAATTAACTTCAATAAAGGTTCCTGAACGGATTGAGATCTGGGAAGATTTGCCGAAGAATGCTGTGGGGAAGATAGCAAAGAATGAGATACGTTCAGTCTTTTGGGGTAGTGGGCGACAAATATGAGAGATCAAAAAGTAGCAATAGCTGGAATTGGATTAACGAAACAGAGTAAATCATTAGAGGAAACTAGTCTTAGTATATGCGCCAAGGCTGTTGAGATGGCACTTAGTGATGCCGGTATGCAGTTAGAAGAGATTGATGGCCTATCAGGAAGGTGGCCAGGGCCAGGCGGAACTGAATTTGATCCAGGCGTAGTTGATTGGACAGGAGTTTTTGGGCAGTCATTTCGATGGGTCGGTGATACGTACCCTCAAGGCGTTCCGGGTATTTTGGATGCGGCTGCAGCTATATCCTATGGGCTTTGCAATACTGCAATTGTATTTGGTGGCCAAGCAGGTGTTCTGAATAATTCCAGTCTCGCCGACTATACGCAACCAAATAATGAATTTGTACAGCCTTGGGGATTTTTTACAGCAGCTCATTTCGCTATGGTTGCACAGGTGTATTTTGATAGATTCAAACCTAGTAGAAGTAAACTCTCGCAAATCGCAGTAGATATAAGAAATGCTGGGTCCAGAAACCCCGAAGCAGTGATGTTTGGGAGAGGCCCTTACGAGGTGTCGGACGTCGTGAAATCTCCTTTGGTTTGTGACCCTTTTCATTTGCTTGATCTTTGTCTTGCTACAGAAGGGGCATCAGCAATATTAATAACTTCACTAGAAAGAGCGCTAGATTGTCCTAACGCGCCCATTCGAATATTAGGAGGAGCTTCAGAGTGGCACAGGCAACAATATGTTGACCCTGCAAGGTATGACGAGGTAGGTTCAATCGGAGAGGATGCGTTTTCTAGAACTTTCGCGACTGCTGGGTTAACTGCAGAAGAGATTGACGTATACGAGCTTTATGACATCAACACTTGGGAAGTAGTCCGTCAATTTGAAACATTGGGTATGTGTCCGGAAGGAGAAGGTGTTGATTTTCTTTTTGAAAATGGGATCACCGTGGATGGTAAATACCCAACTAACACCGACGGCGGGTTACTTTCCTTCAGTCATACCGGCTGGGGCGGCCCTAACCTAAAAGTTATAGAAGCAGTGCGACAATTGCGAGGTACATCTACTGGCGATCAGATTGCAAATGCTGAAACAGCTCTTGTAACGGGAGCTGGTTCCGGAGCACAATACTTCAATGCAGCGATCCTTGCTAAGAACTATTAAAGGAAGTCGCATAATTCTCCTTCTGCAAGTATTCTCATGATCAAATAAAATTATCTATGGGGAGAATTATGGAAACGATACGCGACTTAGTGCCACCGCCACATATCCAAGGAATAAAGCATTTCGTGGATTATGCCTTAGTTGATGAAATATTAAGGTCAAAACATTTCCGTCAAGGATCTCATCAAGAGAGTCAACCCTTCTTCGGAGATTCACTTTTAACCATTGACCACGATAAGCACTTTGAGCGTCGCAGGCTTCAGGCGCCTTTGTTTCGTAAAGAAGCCCTTGAGTATTACGAACATAAAGAATTACTGCCTTTGATATCAAAAGCTTTAGATGAATGCAAAGAGAATAGAGATGAGGACGGATTAGTTCGTGCGGATCTTTGTGCTTTAGTTAGAACAATGCTTGCAAGAATTTCTGCTGTTACAACTGGTATCGATGGTGTCGATACGCAAGAGAGAACCGATGCGTTCCGTAACTATATTGAGCAGCTAGGAACAGGGGCCACTGTAGAATGGTCTACAGAAGATCATGGCGAAGTAATTTCACGAATTCTACAAATACGTGAAGGATTCGTTAAAGAATTTTATGGCCCATCGGTTGAAAGAAGAGTAGGCTTAATCAATGAGTTCAAAAACGGTAATTTGAGCGAAGAAGAATTACCAAGAGACTTAATCACGTTAATGTATTTGCATTGGAACGAGAATTGGGATGAAGAACTTCCACTTCGTGAATCGACTCTGTACCTTGTCGCTTCAAGTCAAACTACAACTCATGCAGTTCCGCATTTGATGATTCACTTACATGAGTGGTTTCAAGAACATCCAGAAGATTATGAAAAAAGGTTTGATAAAGATTTCCTGAAACAAGCTGGTCACGAGGCTATCAGACTCCACTTGCCTTCACCGGCCCTGCTTCGTATTGCTCTTCAAGATGTCACCTTAAGTAACGGTGTTGGAATTAAGGAAGGGGAACGGGTCGCATGCCTATTTACACCAGCTAACCGAGACATAACGGTTTTCGGGGGGGATGCAAGATCTTTTAATCCCTATAGAGAAACGCCAAATGTCAAACCCTGGGGATTTGCTTTTGGTGGAGGAGAGCACACGTGCATTGGCCGAACTCTAGTTACGGGACTGTCCGCTAGAACAGATAACGATGAAGGTACCGATGGTACTTTAGTAAATATCGCTGCTTCGTTATTTGAAGCTGGAATTGAAATAGACCCGAATGATTTACCTACGTATACCGAACTAAGCTACCACGATGCTTATGGCCGGTTCCCAATTTCTCTGACTAATTTATAATGAATGAAAGTAAAAGATTTAACCTCAGAATTGATCAAGAAATTTGTCAAGGAACTGGGTATTGTGTCCGAGTAGCACCTGAACTATTCGTTTTAGATACCTCTGAAAATGCGATTGTTATTGTCGTTGATCCAACGCAAGATTTTGAAAATCAAATTATTGAAGCGGCAACTCTATGCCCAACCAGAGCGATAACTTATTGAATAGCACACAGGCGTAAGGCTATGTGGTGATGATTAATCGCAAGATTTAAAACCCTGAATATAACTTCGGTTGTTTGTGATTATCTTAAGGTATAAAGATTCCACAAGTCGTAGAAGAGTCGACTTGTTTCAATAGTGCAGTCAAAAACTGCCTTACGTTGTTCACCCGTGATAGCAAAGTCAGAAACCATTTCTATTCCTTCATCACCGTGGTCTTGATCAGCGAGTATATGCATTGACCAAAAGATAACTTGTTCATCAGTCATCCCATAATTTTTTTTCAGTGCAGCTACCATCCGAGTAAACGTATTCGGAACAAAGGATTCAAGACCTATACCTATAGCTGAAAGCGGAACAAACCATTCCCTGCACAAACCCATGAATTCAAAGTATTCTGTTATTCGTCGACCAGCAGGAAGTTGATTTCCATTTTTGATTTGGTCCACATCAGAATCTAGCGCTTTAGCAAATTCTAAAAGCAATTCAGGGTGAGCTGCTGTGTTGCTCTCAAATCCTGTGCATTCTTCTGCAAGATTCTTAACTAGAGCTGTTCTAACTTCCTCGTGTGGGCACCTAACGTAAATCGCTCCTATCCAAGGAAGCATTTTTGAAATGTGAAGATAAAACTGTTCTGTAAAAATTTGGAGTTGGGGAATAGTAACAGAACCATCTTCAAGTCCCTGAACAAAGGGGTGGTTGTGCATGCCCATTCCAGGTTTCATGCATTCTTCTCTAATTAAGCTAACAAATTCCTCAGGAGTCATATCCTCGAGTTCATCAGCGGGCTTAAAAACCTCTGTAATGGCCATATTTCCTCCACGTTAGTTTCTCCAGTATTTTATACCGAATTTTTCTTTTTGTCATCCTAAGATTCAGTCTAGAATAATGGCAGTCCACATGTAACATAAAGGAATAGATGTCTCCTATTTTTAAACTTGATTCAAAATACCAAGAAGTAATCAACGACTGCGATGAATTAGCCAATGACGTAGAACCTTTTTCTTTAGATGCCGATGAATCCAGCATTTTATATGAACCCGTTCTTCATGCTCTTCAAGACAGTGGACTCTCGTCTCTTATGGTTCCTGAAGCTTATGGTGGCCGCTTTGAAAGTGTGGATCCTCTTGCAGTGTGTCTAGCAAGAGAAAGATTGATGAGGACATCTTCTCATCTGGATTCACTCTTTGCTTTGCAAGGCATAGGAAGCTACGCAATTTCTATGGCCGGTAGCGATGAACAAAAAGAAAAATGGCTACCAATGGTTTCGAAATCTGAGGCTCTGGCAGCATTAGCCTTGACTGAACCAGTAGCGGGTTCTGACCTTAAGGGGATAGCCACAACAGTAGAGAGTAAGGGAAGTGACCTTATCTTAAACGGGGCTAAGTCATTTATTTCTAATGCCGGAGTAGCCGCTTTCTACACAACACTGGTTAAGGAAAATGATGGGTATTCGCTTTTCCTTGTACCAGGGGATTCCGAAGGTTTGGAAACTATGCCTTCGCCTGAAATTATCGCTCCACATGTGCTTGGTGAACTTGAATTTAACGATGTTGTGCTTGACGAGAGCTCTAGGCTTGGGGAACCCGGGGCAGCATTTAGGCATGTTCTAGCGACGTTATCAGTTTTTAGAATCTCGGTGGCTGGAGCGGCTTTAGGAGTTATGGAAGGTGCTTTGCGTGAAGCAGTGAAACACTGCAGCAATCGAGAGCAGTTTGGAAGGCCATTGGCCAAGCATGGACCAGTTGCGACACTTTTAGCTGATTCTT
>Ga0315315_10000521_pt1 | contig 32633 bp, 18 predicted proteins | sample M140m3416metaG_FD_203699 | JGI IMG/M metagenome (GOLD analysis project Ga0315315, IMG submission 203699) | Ammonia-oxidizing marine archaeal communities from Monterey Bay, California, United States - M1 40m 3416 | ecosystem: Environmental > Aquatic > Marine > Intertidal zone | place: USA... | reverse complement strand
GGTCTTCTTCGTCGAGTTCCAGGCAGCCCAACTGCTGAGCTTCTTCAGTATCGCCAACGATGAGTGATCTCAGAAGGAAAGTTGGAAGAATGTCCAAAGGCATAACCTGTTCGTACATCCCGATTGGCACCATGGCGCGCTTGTCGCCGCCCTGAGTTGTCGAAAACGCAAAACGACGCGTCCGATCCAATGCAGAAGAAAAAACACCTCTGACGGAAAATCGATCAGCCCCTGGTGAAAGCCACCCCAGAAATTCCCTCTGGTCATCTTCCGCCACAGCGGTCACCTGCAGGTGATAACGGCCCAAATAGCCAGTGACGCCGGTGGATTCTCGTCCACTCAACACGCTACCGGAAATCACTCGGTGATCACCTTCAGTTAATTTCCCGGTGAGCGTCTCAGTAATAGAAGCACCGATTCGAGAACGTATGAGCCGGGGAGTCTCGACAGACGGGCCAGCCACGGAAATCACTCGCTCGACAAAAAGTCGACCCGATGTCATCAGGTGACCAATTGCAATCACATCCTGATAATTGATCGTCCACACTGTCCTGGAAAGGCTTACAGGATCAAGCAGATGAATGTGCGTACCGGGAAGCCCGGCGGGATGCTGTCCTTCGAACTCTTCGGCTTTCACATTCGGCAGATCTTCGCCCGCAAGAGACTGACCCGGACGACGGCACAGAAAGACAGGCCCATCTGTAAGACGCGTCAGTGCCTGCAGCCCAACACGAAATTCATGTTCTCGCTCATCGATGACAGGCAATGGATCGACGGCCAGCGGATTGGTGTCGATGGCTTGTACAAAAATAGAACGTGGCTGAGTCGCCGGTGAGGGTACTCGGCTGAACGGTCGCGTCCGAAAAGCAGTCCAAAGACCACTCTTTGCGAGAACATCCACGACTTCGCCACGATCGGCAGCCTGGAGATCTTTGAATACTGGAAATTCGACAGCATCGTCGCCTTCGACGTCGATCACAACAGACTGAAACACTCGACGCTCACCGCGGTTGACTTCGGCGACAATCCCAGAGGCCGGACTCGTAAACACAACACCTTCTGTTTTCTTATCAGAAAACAGAGGCTGACCCTGTTTAACACGATCACCCGGCTGCACCAACATTGTGGGCTTCATGCCGATATAGTCGCTGCCGATGAGCGCTACCTGCCCAACGACAGGACCAGCGTTTATTGTCTGTTCCGGTTGCCCTTTGATGGGCAGATCCAGACCTTTAGTTATGCGATGCATTCGTCTAACGCAGTTGTTCGTTGCAATGTCGCCGAACGGGAGGAGCGGCTCGTGCCACGTCCTGCGGGGATGTTGAACTTGGCTCAACAAAATAGAAGTCAAAGGATGAATATTCAGCCTGATTACTATTAGAAAACCACGTTCTGAATCCCTCCTGTTGAACAAGCAACTACCAGGGAGGAGTCGAACATATTTTAGTCATGGTCCTCCGGATTGGAAGCCCGATGCTCCCCGGTCATCAACGAGAGCCAGTTCAGCTTCTCAGTTCTCGCCCTCGGGAACCGCGTTTCCTGGTCGAGGGTTTCTCTAAGGCCCGCAACTTTCGTTGCAGAAGCTGATTATGGTGACCTTATCGCCCCGATGACACCAAAGCTGAGTTCCGTGAACATCATCTTCAGATCATATTCACTACGAATTCCACATTTTTCAAACAGAAAAAGAAAAGAACCATCCTGTTCTTTCTCGATCGAATCACTGATGACACCAGCTCTATGAACGCAGAACGAAACCTTGGTTCACAACCCATCGCCACACTACTCGAGCAACTAACCCTCACACCAAACTCACTTGTAGAAGCGTCCACAGAACAACTCACGCATAAAATGGTGTCTCGTGCGACCCGGGGCCGCCGACTCACGGACAACACAAAAGGCAAGATCGTGCGAGCACTTAATGCCGCTACCGGGAAGCAGTTCACCGCAGCAGAGCTGTTTAATTACTGATTTTGAGTTCACCCCGTGCTCGCGGCTCAAATGAGCAACAGAATCAGCGACTGAAAACTTAATGTCCGGGGGACGAAACGGAGCAGCCGACAACGGCTGTCATTGCCTGACGACCCAGCATCGGACAATTGGCCTGACCGCCCAAGCCTGGTCATCCGCGGTGAACAAGAACTAAAGAATGCCAACTCAACGTTCCCAACATGCCATCGGGAAGGATTCGCGGGACGATTTCTCTGCGTTTGCAACTGGCGGATCTCTTGATGTCACAACGGTTCAGGGACTTTTGCAACAACTTGTTCCTGACGGTCAGTCGTGGACAATTGTATCGCCAAACGTCGCACCGAAATTCTTTCATCGGTGGTTGCCGCTGTATAAAAATCATTTACTCACAGTCGTCGGCGCTAAAGATTCCGATCGACAAGTTCGATCAATCAGAAGCCATGGACATTCGGGGACATCGTGCAGCACTTACATCACGAAACTTAACAGACTCTAATTTCCAAATGACTTGAGAACTGACTTGCCGTTACACCCCGGTCTTCAAGTCGCACGCAGGTAACATACGGTCGTGCATGCCTACGATACAGTTTTATGCATTCAGGAAGAGAATTATGAAAATCGCATTCGCAGTCCTGTCAGTGTCCCTGACGACGATGGTCATCGCTGGGGAGTCATGGCCGTCATTTCAGAACGGCGGAAACACTGACCGCATACGTGAAGACACTTTCTCACTGGACGACATCAAATGGACCGTCGATCTTCAGGGATACGGACAGTCGTCCCCCATCGTATGGCAAGGAGTGGTCTATACCACGACTGTCAAAGGTGACAATAAAGAACAATGTTACGTCACGGCGCATCAACTATCGGACGGAAAACAACTGTGGCAATACATGGTTACCAATGCATCACCATTCACAAATACCAACTATGTCAGTCGGGCCGCTCCATCGCCAGTCGCTGATTCAGAAGGCATCGTCTGTTTATTTGAGGGAGGAAACCTGGTCGCACTTTCACATAACGGAACCGTCCGATGGGAACGCAACCTTGTAACCGACTACGGTGAGGTCGAAGCTCGACACGGTCTGGCGGCATCACTCGAACAAAACACCAACTCAGTCTTCGCCTGGATTGAACGCAGCGACGATCCGTACGTCGTATGCCTGAACAAAGTGACCGGCAACGTCAAATGGAAATCTGCTGGCGCAGGCGCGACCAGTTGGTCCAGTCCCAGACTGGTTCCCGTCGACGACGTCCAGCATCTCGTGCTTAGCGCTTCCGGAAAAATTCTCGGCGTCGACCCAAAGACCGGCAAACATTTGTGGACATTCGACAAAATCAGCGGCAACACAACTCCCACACCGATTCCCCTCGGGGACGGTCGTTTTCTTATTGGAGCCAGTGCAGGCCGCGGAGCTTCTGCCGGGACACGTGCACCGGAATCTAATGGTGTGGTCCAAATCAGTGATAATAAAAATGGATCCTGGTCGGCTACTTTCGTCTGGCATGCGAAACGGGCGACAAGCTCGTTCGGATCCCCTGTTGTGCATGCAGGTATGGCCTACTTTGTCAATCGTGCCGGCGTTCTGTACGGCCTGGAGATGGATACGGGAAAAGAAATATTCGCCAAACGCCTCACCGGTAGTACCTGGGCAACACCGATCTCCGTGGGTCAGCAGATTTTATTTTTCGGTCGCGATGGCAAAATCAACATGCTGCATCTGGACGAAACGCCCTCCGCAGTCTCCATCTGGGACGAGCTCCCGGTTTCGAGGGAAGCAACGCCACAAAACACTGATGCACCCAGGTCTCCGGGAGGATCCGGTCCAGTGCTGTATGCAGCCGTCTGGTGTGAAGACATCCTCATACTTCGACGCGGTAATCGACTGTTTGCTGTGAATACCAAATCAAAGGGTGACTCAAAGGCCCCCTGAGAGGGCAACGAACAATATCGTGTGAACAAATACCTCACGCCCGTATTCGGAAGCGGGTGGCGTCCGGACATTGTGCTTGAGTAAACTGAGACCATCAGTCCGGCTGTTGCCGGTGTCTCATTGACCTGCTCCGCTGCTCCCCGGATGTCGCGTTCACCGTCGTGTGCTCTGCCGAAACAGCGGTGTGTGCTGCCTCTTCACCTGAACCATGGATTTCAGCGAAGGGTCTGCTCTTGCGTTTTCAATCCCAGACGTTTCACGAGGCTGCGAACGGTGCTGGCAATGAGATCCTCAATATCATCGGCCCATCTGAAGGCTGCCCTGCCATAGACCATCATCGAGGTGTTGCCTTCGTAACCGCTGCTCGGTGGCTTGTCTTCGTCCAAAACACGTAAAGACGGAATGTATGCCATCACATCGTTACAATACCCTGCAATCCATGCGTCTTCGCCATATTGCTGCTTGAATCCAAGTGCATAGTCCACGACGACTTCTCCGCCCATTGTTATCCAAAGCTGTTTTTTGCCCAGCTTCCAGGCCTGAAGGGGATAGGGATAAGTGCGCTCCAGTACCTGACCGCTTTCGATTTTTTTCAGAAGTCGAGCGGCCCAGCGGTTTCGATAGGTCTGACCGGCTGCTGCGATTGTTGCCAGTTGTTCGCGTGTCGGCTCTTCACCGAGATTCAGCGTAATCATTTCGAGTTCGGTCTGCAGCTCAGCATCGAACTCCTGCATCGACTCAGCCAGCACTCGCTCAACCGCTGCCGCAAGGCGAAGCCCATACCCTCGAGCTAACTCGAGGGTGCGTCTGGGAATAGGATTTTGATCTGCTCCACAGCCCATATAGAACATCGCTAAAGCATCGGGATAGATTTCTTCCAGTGCATATTGTGCGAATCCAGCGTAGTCTCCCGACCACTGATACCAACTCAGATTGGTATTGTGACATGCGTAACCAAAGACAACTGCCAGCAGAACGTCGTCTGCATTTCGTACAGCAAGAACAGGAACATCGTGGTCAACCGGACCTTTCAGTCGCCCTTCCTTTCGCAGTTGCGGGACATTGCCTTCGCTGTTGTTACGGCGATTGACCGCAAACGTGGCGTTACCCTGACCTCCAAATACTTTTGCAGGTCCCATATTTTTAAGCGCTTTTCCGACTGACTGCACAATCTGTTTTTCGAGTTGACTGGAATACTCTTCGATCAGTTCCAATTGCGCAACGTCCAGTGGGTAAATGTCATGCAAAGCTCCTCGAAGCACGGGACCGCTATGCGTATGCGAACAGTGCAGCATGATCTGATCAGGGGCCAGACCGAATTGTTTTTCCAGCGAGCGGCAGGTGTTATTGTAGATCGTCTGTGAGATCCCCAAGGTATCGCTGCTCACCACAACACCCACGTGTCCAGTTGCGTCCTGTAAGGCCAAAACACGAATCCACAGTTTGTGCAGAGTCCCCTCAGCAGGATGATCGCGGCTACCATAACCCGCCATCCACATGCCTGCCTTGGGTGTGATGTCAGCCTTTGCAACTCCCGCTTTCCACGAAGCGCCATCTGCACGCGCCATTTGCGTTGTGATGACCAAAACGATCGCAATGTTCAAAGCCAATTTCATCATCAAATCCGTTTCAGTATGGTGAGAGCAGGTTGTACTCAGTACTTCCGTTCGACGGCCTTCATCAGATGCAGTTCTTTTTTGACGGCGGACCCTATGAACAATAATGGCCCGAGCTCTAACGATCTTCAATGTATCAACAAGTATCGTTGAAGAAACCACACACATCAAATCCGCTCAGTGTTACGGACTGCCATTGGAGGATACCTGAAGCGGACAACATGGCGCGAAGGCGATGACCTCGAACCTCGACACAAAACTTCCGTCCTGAAGCTGCATGAGGCACAACAGGATTCCTTCGTCAATGATCCTGTCAATCGTGTGAACAGAACAATCGAGCATTGCAGAACATGATCCGTATTGATTTCACAGGCGCTGTGCCGGGGTCGTTCTCTCAAACTTCGGCCTGTTTTCACGTGATCATGGGATGTTGCGAGCGCCGAAAACGGCGGCCAGCGCACGCGCCAGCATGAATCGCCGCATTTTCACTCCGGTGGACGCCGCTCTTGGCACGTCACAATTGCGCAGTAAGGCAGTAACGCCGACTAAAAAACAACTGACACGTGGAGTCGTAAACGCTGAATCAACTGCGTATTGGCGGACATACCCGTTATTAGCGGCTGCTACTCCACCGGCGGAGGAGTGCTCACCGCTGTTTCGACCTCTGTCAGCAGCTGATCGACTCGAAACGGTTTGTAAAGCACCGCTTTGAGGCCCATTTGTCGGGCTTTGACAATGGAATGCGAAGCGTCATAACCGAAACCCGTCATGAAGATGACAGGAGTGTGAGCATCAATGTCTCGCAGCTTACAGAAACAGTCGAAGCCGGACATGTCTGAAAGGCGAATGTCGGCCAGCACAACATCGTAGGTTTGAGAACGCATCATGCGGCAGGCCGCCAGTCCTGTGGCAACAGCCTCAACCACACAACCCTGGGGATCAAGAAGTTTGTGAGCTTCCGCACGTATGGTGTCATCGGAATCGACAACCAATACTCTCTTTTGTGCTAATTCCGCTCTCAGCCTACGAGGGAGCTGCCGTGGGGGCACTCCGGTTTTCGCAGACGATTCTCCTTCGGACACCTGACCGATGGACGATCTTACCTGACGAACATTTGTGAGAATTCTTTGTAATGTTTCGGAGACGTCGGGATCGTGACCAATATACTTTTCGAGGATGAACGTGGTGTCGGCGAGAATGTCGTCGGTAGGACAGGCGACCTTTTGCTGCATCCGAACCGCATGCTGCTCAACAGTGGTCGCCTTCTCTGCCATCATCAGTTGCAGCTGATTGAGTGCCATAGCAACAACTGAACCAAAGTGCTCCAGGAATTCCAGATCAGCAGCGTCGAATGTGTCAGCCCCTGGGCCTTCGACATTAAAAGTTCCCAGAATCACATCGTGCAGACGAAGCGGAACCGTCAGCGAACTGCGAGCGTGCTCGGCACCTCGAAGGTATCGTTCTTCGGCCTGGGTATCCGGGCACAGATAGCTGCGTCCGGTTGCAGCAACATATCCCGTTAGTCCGTTGTCTTCCTCCAGAGCGTACAATAACCGACTGGCTGCTTCCTCCTGCATACCTTCGTGCAAGAGCGGCGTTAGTTGTTGTGATTCCGGATCAAGCACTCGAATTTCGATGGTATCAAAACCAAGGATATTCTGCGAAAACGTAAGGATATTTTCCTTAAGAATCTCCACCCGGTCCTCGTTCGACATCACTGCAACTTCATCCGGTCGCAGGTCGCTCAATCGTGTTCCGGCATCACGAATGGCTTCGGTTTTACGTCGAGCTGATTCCTGTAAGGTGATATCTCGCAGGCAGACAGAAACAAATGCCGCTGACGTGCTGTTGCCTGCAGTAAGCTGCGATGGCGAAGCAAGGGCTTCCACATAACGGCGATCGGTCAGCTGAATCGTGACACCGCCGCTGGGATAAGATCCGTCCGGCCAATCTCGCTGAAGCAGAGCTCGGTTATCGGCATCGATATCCAGTGCCTCCGCGAATGAACGTCCGATGAGAGGCTGATCACCTGCGGACATCTCTGCGAACATTCGGTTGTGCCAGACAACGCATTGTTTGTCATCGATCAGTGCGAGACCGTCTGGAACGCTGTCCAGAAATCCGTGAGCACAGACCTGCAGATCCGCCGACCGCTCGGTCAGAGCCCCGGTAAACAGAATTCCGTCTAGGGATAAGCAATTCTGATCTTCCTCTGGCCGGACGATCTCAAAAACATCGCTGAGGTTTCGGCACAGGTCAGAAGTTTCGCTGTCCGGATCACCGGACACCAACAACCGAAGTCGTGAAGTGGACACGCGTGTTTTCCCGCATCACTGAAATGAAGAGCAGCACATCGAAGAACCGATGATTACAACTCAACATCCGACTGACTAAAAGACCAACTCTCTGCGTTTTTGATGAATCGATAGAAAGACTTTTTGTCATTCGATCAGTCGAGTGTCTTCACCGGGCTTAGATGAGGCGGCACTCCTTCGTTCCTGCTTCTCAATTCGTCCAAACATGTGTCCCCCCAAACTTCCATGCTGCCACGTTCCTGCATAGCGACCGTCATGAAAGATCACGCGGCAGGAAAAGTCGGCTCCCAGACCGGGAAGAGTGGCATTGGTAAGAGTAACCACAGGGGTATCTCCGGCCCATTCCAACGGAACAGGAACAGGCAAAATCGCATCGAAATTCAGGTATTTCACTCGCGCAGTAAAGATCCATGTCTTGCCGTTATTTTTGACGGCGCTGCTTATTTCATACCGTTCTTGTTTGGGAGCTGAATTCGGCTTCTCTCCGTCAACGGTGAATACCCCGACCAGTACGGTATTCGCCATCTGTTTCGAAAACGCCTGCTCCCGTTCTTCCTGCGTCTGTTCGGCTGCTCGAACCGGACCCAATTCAATCGGAACGATGAAAACCGAAGCAATGAATATCAATAAAGAACGTCGAGTGAACATCGCAGGCATGTCCTCTTGCAAAGGGAAAGGAACTAATCAGCCATTTGAGGCCAGGTCATCACAGCAATCAGACTGATGGTAACTCAATGCGGTCCCTCAAGAACTACAGACCTTCAACATTCCTCTTGGAAACACGACCTGCCTGCAATCATTACAAAGCCTGAACCGCTGACCACGCAGAACGTGAATTTTAACAAATGAGAAACTATGTTTCCTGCGCGGCACCTCGAGCCTTTTTGGCCAGCCATGCGTTTGCCATTTTCATTAGTACGCCTGAACAGTTCTTCGGCTGAGTAGCACTTCGCAGAGTGGTGGGGTATGACAAGCTCCTGCAGGATGGAATTCACGAATATTGCAGTCGAAATTGGCCTAAGGAAGTTGCCGGATGTGGACCTATTCTGACATAGCCAAAATGATAGATCATGCGTTGTTAAAACCAACGCTCACGACACCAGAGCTAACAGACGGTTGCCAGATGGCTCGCGCATACGACGTAGCGAGTGTGTGCATTCTGCCGTATGCCGTAAAACAATGTGCGGATTTGCTGAGCGGTTCGACAGTCGCCCCCAGCACCACCATCGGCTTTCCTCACGGCGCGTCGGCAATCAGCAGCAAAGTTGAGCAGTCAATCACAGCATTGGCCGATGGCTGCATCGAACTGGACCTGGTAGTCAATATCTCCAAGGTTCTCAGTGGCGACTGGGATTACGTTCGATCCGAGATTCGGGCAGTCGTTGAAGTCGCTCACCAGGCAGGCGGGCGGGCGAAGGTGATTTTCGAAACCTGCTATCTGTCCAACGATGACAAAATTCGTCTGTGTGAGATCTGTGGCGATGTGAAGGCCGACTGGATCAAAACATCGACCGGCTTCGGAACCGGTGGAGCAACTCACGAAGACCTTCAACTGATGCGTCAACATGCTCCGGATTATGTTCAGGTGAAAGCATCAGGAGGAATCCAGACACTCGAAGCACTCCTTGCAGCGCGCCAGTTCGGAGTGACTCGAATCGGCACCAGCAGCACTCACGCCATACTTAACGCAGCCCGTGTACAACAGAAACTCTCTCCAATCACCCTGGAAGGACCTTCCACGGAGGTCTCAGGTTATTGACGATCGACCGATTGTCCCCGGGCTTCAATTCGGTAAAGATTTGCTGTTTCCCGCGTCAGCCCGTTGGCCTGCATATTGCGAAGCGATCCCGACTGACCACCAGCTGATTGCATCTCACTGCAAAAAGCGTGTCGCTTTCTTATTGTACATCAACCTCCCGAGTGTGAATCGCCCTTGTCTGTGACAAATCGGTTCAGCTTCATTCTGTGCCGTAAACAAATGTCGTAGGATGCGCGCATGAGCGATACAACCCACACGGGCCGCTGGCCACTCCATTGGCAGATTCTTGCTGCCATGATCATCGGCAGTCTTATAGGAATTGCCGTGAACACCGGTGACCAGCCTCTGCCGGATAATGTACGCGTGGCTGTCACACGCAGCGACGACGGAATCTCCGTTGAAGAGTTTGTCACAATCGACGGACAGAACGTCCTCCTGTTCCAGGCGAAATTCAATGAAACCACGGCTCGGCTTGAAAATGCCTTCCCTGCGTTATCAAACGCACTGGGCGACAAACAAAAGGCTGAACTGGACGCTGGTCGCCCTCGAGTCCGAATCCTCAGCACCATGGCGGGGTATGCAGTGGTTTGGCAAAGAACTCATAACGGAGTACCTGCGGTCAGCCGACTGAAGGCAAAACAGGCGACCGGATTTCCCGGCTACTGGTCTCAATGGATTGACAGCCACCCAGCCGGAATTGGCAGGCGTGTGACATCCATCGCAAAAACCCTTGGCGATCTGTTCCTGCGTTTGCTGAAAATGGTCACGGTGCCGTTGATTCTAACATCGCTGATTACCGGCGTCACAGGACTCGGCAGCCAGGGACGTTTTAGTAAGATGTTTGGGCGAACGCTGGCCTACTATATCGTCACCAGTTTTTTGGCGATCTCAACCGGCCTGCTCATGGTGAACCTGATTCGTCCGGGAGCCGGAGCCACTCTGCCTGGGGGCGGCGAAGTCGTTCAAACTGCAGATAAGTCACTTACAGAAGTGATCTATGAGCAGATGTTACGACTTATTCCTACCAATCCGTTCGCAGCCATTGCCAACGGTGAATTTCTGTCACTGATTTCGTTCGCAATCATGTTGGGTATGTTTATTAACTTTGTGGGAGGCAGCCACGGTCGGCGACTGGCGGAACTCTTCGAATCCGCATTCGCTGTGATGCTTCGCATGACGGCATGGGTCATCAGCCTGGCCCCTATCGGTGTTTGTGCGTTCATGATTTATGCCACAGCGACTCAGGGAGTTGACGTCTTCGCCACACTTGCCAGGTACATGGTCACGGTCTTCCTCGCGTTATTGTTTCACGCAGTCGTCATTTTGCCGTTGCTCGTCCTGGTGGTTGCCCGGCGGAGTCCGCTGGGATTCCTTAAAAACATGAGCCCTGCGTTGTTGACTGCGTTTTCGACCGCGTCATCGAATGCAACGCTTCCATTGACAATTTCATGTATTGAAAACCGAGCCGGTATTTCCAATCGGACAAGTTCGTTCGTTCTACCCCTGGGAGCAACGATCAACATGGACGGTACTGCTTTGTATGAAGTGGTTGCCGTACTGTTTATCGCTCAGGCCATGCCGGGAGTTGATCTTACATTCTTACAGCAGGTCACAGTGGCGTTTACAGCATTGATCGCCAGCGTGGGTGCCGCCGGTATTCCACATGCCGGTCTTGTGATGATGGCAATTGTGCTTCAGGCGGTTGGGCTTCCTGTGGAATCACAGGGCATCATCATCGCCGTCGACCGCGTACTGGACATGTGCCGTACATCAGTGAACGTCTGGAGCGATTCGTGCGGCTGTGCCGTGATCGATCGGCTCAACAACGAATCCGGCGTTGAGGCCTGAACCGCCCTGCCCCTTTTTTCTGTTGGTCAGAGACCGGCAAACCATTTCCCCGCCGAATGATCAGATGCGATTCGTTCTGTCCCTCTGCTATGCTGTTCACGTGGCAGCTTTGCTGCAGAAGCAACGGTACAAGAGCGAATGCTCGACTCATCTGCCTTGGAAGAAATCTCCCGAAAGAGAATGGTCTAACCCCGTTATCACGAATTGTTGCGGACAAAGTTCCTTCACTTTGAATGAAAACCGCTGAGTCGTCGTGGCCATTGAATCCAACCATCATACTTGCGTATGTTAGAACTTTTAAACTACGCCTTCACACATCACCATCAGGTCTTCTGCAGATGCTTATTTTTGATGCTCATTTGGATCTCAGTCTCAACGCCATTGAGTTTAACCGCGATCTGCGACAACCGCTGGACCATGTGCGAGCGACTGAAGCCGGAATGAAGGATCACAAGGCTCGGGCGACGAATACGGTAACGTTCGGTGAAATGCGCAAAGGCGGGATCGGAGTCTGTGTGGCGACTCAGCTTGCCGGATGTATGAAACCCCGGGCATCCGTCGCCGTATGGGAATCTCCCGAACAGGCATGGGCCATGACTCAGGGACAATTGGCGTGGTATCGCGCGATGGAAGATGTCGGCGAAATGAAGATGATCCGTACGTCCGGCGATCTGTCGAATCATCTGGACGCCTGGAACGCGGATCCGGCGAACACTGCGCTCGGTTACATCCTAAGCCTGGAAGGAGCGGACTCCATACGGACACTGGCGGACCTGGAGACCGCATGGAACTACGGCTTGAGAGCCATAGGACCAGCTCACTATGGCATCGGTCGTTATGCTCTTGGGCACGATCAGGAGGGCCCGCTCTCTGACAAGGGAAAAGAGCTCGTGAAAGAGATGGATCGGCTTGGAATGATTCTGGATGTCACCCATCTCTGCGAACAAACTTTTTGGGATACACTCGATCTTTTTCAAGGCCCCATTTGGGCCAGCCACCACAATTGTCGAGCCGTGGTGGATGACCCTCGGCAATTGACTGACCAGCAGATCAAAGCCGTAGCACAACGAGGCGGTGTATTAGGCTTGGCCTTCGACGCATGGATGATCGTGCCAGGATGGGTGCGAGGCGAAACGACACCGCGGTCTGCCGGAATTACGATCGCACACGCCGTCGACCATATTGATCACATATGCCAGCTGTTGGGCAATGCGAAGCACGTCGGAATTGGCACCGACCTGGATGGTGGCTTCGGAACTGAACAATCACCACAGGATTTGAACTCCATTGCCGATATTACTCAAGTGTTCGAAATTCTGCGTGAACGGGGATATTCGGACTCGGATATCACCGCGATCGCTCACGGTAACTTTCTCCAATGTGCGTCAAACGCTCTTCCGGCATGACACCGGGGGGAGCAACTCGCGGCTTTAATCCGGCGGCTGACGTCGGGCGGCTCGCCAATTGCAGTAACAAAAGACTCAGGGGCTATCACTTGGCAACGTTTCCGCGAGCGGAATTCCAGACATCTGCTTGCGACAACTGGCCGCATTCGTTGTACTGTTGGCATGTTCATCACAGAAATTGCTCGCTCGGCAGCCAATTGTTGTAATGAACCAGATAATTTGCCTCCTCTTTTATCTCTTCCAGATCATCCATCTTTCCCAACAAGGTAGCTCGCTATGTCGAATTCACGACGTCAGTTCCTGAAAACCTCCGCAGCGGCCGGAACGGCATTCTCCGTTCCGATGTTTTGGCAGAAGACGCAGGGAGCCCGTCTGGAGGCAAACGACCGCAAGACCGTGGCATCGGTTGGAGTTGGCGGAAGTCGAGGGCGATACAATCGAGGGGGTGGCATCGCCATGCAGGCGTCAGCGCTTGGTCAGACAATCGCTGTTTGTGATGTCGATGCCAGACATAATGAAGAATTCAACGCAAAGTTCGATAACAAGCTGCAAACGTTCATCGACTATCGGGATATGCTGGAAAAGACGAGTCCCGATGTCGTCACAATTGGGACACCCGACCACTGGCACGTGCCGATTGCGATAGCTGCTATGCGCTCCGGTGCCGACGTGTACTGCGAAAAACCATTGACGCTGACCATCGAAGAAGGCCAAAGGATTACTGAAGTGGTAAGGGAAACCGGCAAGGTGTTCCAGGTGGGAACGCAGCAACGGTCCGAGATGGGTGGCAAATTCCTAAAAGCCGTGGCGATGATTCGTGAAGGCTACATCGGCAACAATGTAAAGGCTCACGTCGCTATTGGCGGAGCGCCCGATGGTGGTCCGTTTGAAGCAATCGCTGTTCCTGACGGACTCGCCTGGGACATGTGGCTTGGACCAGCTCCGGAAGCTCTGTACATGGAAGAGCGACGCAAGATGTTTCGTTGGTTTTTTGAGTACTCCGGAGGAAAGATGACCGACTGGGGTGCTCATCACATTGATATTGCCCAATGGGCATTGGGCAATGAAAGCGTTGGCCCGGTAAAGATTAAAGGCGCTGGTACGTTTCCGCCAACCGTCCCGGAAAACTTCGACTTTCCGGCCTGGTTCGCCGGAGAAACATTATTACCCAACGGATTCAACACCGCGTCCAGCTTCAATATCAGTCTGGAATTTGCCAATGGCACGGAAATGACTGTAAACAACGAATACGTTTCGGAAGATGGAAAGACCACTTTTGGAAACGGGATTCTGTTCGAAGGCAGCGAAGGTCGCATGTTTGTGAATCGAGGCAAGCTGACTGGCAAGCCTGTCGAACAGCTGACTGCGGCCGATGAGCAGAAGCTAAACGACGTGATTGCTGATATGTATGGTGGCGAACCAACCCCCCACATGCAGAACTTTTTCCACTGCATCGATACCCGTAAGGATCCAGTGTCCGACGTTTATACCCATCACAACACTATGATCTCCTGCCATATGTGCAACATCGCACTCATGCTGGGCCGTGAGCTGAATTGGAACCCGGTGAAAGAAGAGTTCATTGGTGATGATCAGGCCAATGCCCTAAAAACTCGCCCAAGCCGCCCCGGATTTTCCGCTTAAAGGCAAATCGGGCAGTCTGTCAGTCATGGTGTGATGATACTGTGTGCCGATGGCTTAGACAGTGCCTTCAGAGATTTGAAGAACACAGGCTGAGCCGGTAACGCAGTATCTGCTGATGCTCAGTCATAGAAAACGAAACACTCACGAACAGCCTTGAGTCTCAACGCCGAAACCCTTCTAATTTCAGTAGTTCCGGCATTCTGGACCATCATAAACGGATTCCCTGGTGTTCGGTGGATTTCTTCCCCGCACTGGTTTTGGGAATCGGAGCAATAAATGTCTGACTGGTTGCAGCGATTTGTAGACGACGGCACCGTTGGTGAATCTCAACTTGAAGAAGCACGCAGTTTGGCCGCCAGTATGGGACTGACGGTCGAAGACGCGCTTGTCCGACAGGGTTACATCCAGGGGAGTGATCTCGCCAGAGTCCAGGCGGAGCACTTTGGGCATGAGTTCGTCGATCTCGAAGGAAAGCAGATCCCCAACTCGATAGTGGAATTGGTAACGGAATCGTTAGCTCGTGAAAACATAGTGATACCGGTTGAAGTGCAAGGCGACGCGGTTGTCATCGCCATGCACAATCCCAACAACATCGATGTTCTTGACAAACTGAGGTTCATGCTGGACCGCGAAGTCAAAGTTGTCATGGCCCCCATCGAATCAATCCAGGGAGCAATTAACCGGCATTATGGGCAGACAGAAACAGAATCTGTCGACACCATGATCTCTGACTTCACGGAAACCGAGATCGACTTCACCGATGTAGAAGCCGCGCAGGCTCTGGGTGGCGACGAAGACGACAACGCTCCCATTATCCGGCTGGCCAATCTGATTCTTGCCGAAGCCATGCAGATGAGAGCCAGTGACATTCATGTGGAACCGTTCGATGATCGAATTCGCATTCGCTATCGAATCGACGGAGCACTGATGGAGCGTGACAGCCCACCCAAACGTCTCTTGTCCGCACTGGTCTCGCGTTTCAAAATCATGGGCAATATGGACATTTCGGAAAAACGACGGTGTCAGGACGGCCGTATTAAGCACCGGTTGGGAAATAAGGAATTTGACCTGCGAGTTAGCATTTTGCCGACTAATCACGGCCAGGCGATCGTGATGAGAATCCTGGATCGAGACAACATCAAGATTGGTATTCGCAACCTCGGGTTCGGTGAAGACAACTATCGAACTTTCCAGAACATCATTCGCCGACCGAATGGGATCTTCTTGGTAACCGGACCAACTGGGTCAGGTAAAACCACCACTCTGTACAGTGCTCTGGGTGAGCTCAACCGCCCTGACCGTAAGATCATCACTGCAGAAGATCCGGTTGAATACTATCTGCCGGGCATCAATCAGGTGGAAGTCAAGCACAGCATCGGGCTCGATTTCGGCAAGATTATTAAGGCCATGCTGCGTCAGGCCCCCAACGTCATTCTTGTGGGTGAAATCCGCGACACCGAGACTGGCGAGATGGCAATTCAGGCGTCTTTGACTGGACACTTAGTTTTTAGTACACTACATACGAACGATGCGCCCGGTTCCATTACACGTCTAATCGATATGGGTGTACAGCCATTTCTTGTCGCATGCTCTCTGATGGCAGTAATGGCTCAGCGGCTTGTGCGAGTTGTCTGTGAAAAATGCCGTGAGCCCTACCAGCCAACCCCTGAGGAGGTGGAGGCCTTCGACCTAACTCCCGATGAACTGGAGGAAGGTGAATGGGTTCGAGGTCGAGGCTGTGCTGCCTGTCAGCACTCAGGATACAAGGGCCGCAGAGCTGTGTTTGAACTCATGACCATGAACTCTACCCTTCGCGAAATGGCCTTCAACAGCGAGCCATCACAGAATATCCGTCGTCAGGCTCGGCTGTTTGGGATGAGAACTCTGGTGGACGACGCGAAGGATAAGGCAGCTCAAGGCATTACCTCTTTGGAAGAAGTTCAAAAACTGGCAAGTGGAGGCCACTAAGAGCCGCCAGTGAAGCAGTTTTGTGGGCAAAAGACTGAATCAAAGAAAATCAACACAGGCCCGGCGTAGAACTGTCACGAACTCCCGCGTTCCCCAACAATCCAGGGTAGCCACGTTGAGGCATGCTAATTGCCGGTTTTTCAGCAGGAGCAATTCCAATTGACCGAACGGGAAATTATCTGAATGAGTCGTCAACTTCAGATTGACAAACTACTCGAGACCGTCTGTCGCGAGAAGATCAGCGACCTGCACATCTCGGTGGGGCAGCCACCGGCCGTTCGTTCGGGCGGCCGTCTGGTACTTTTACAGACTAAGACGCTCACCAAAGAAGACACGACTGCGCTGATGAAGAGTATTACGCCAGAGCGTAATCAGCAGGAGCTCCAGGAAGTGGGCGGGACGGACTTCGGCTTCAGTTTCGGAGACGCCGCTCGTTTCCGAGTTTCCGTCTTTAAGCAACGCGGCATGATCAGCATCGTGCTGCGAAGAATCCCGAGCGAATTCCTGACGTTCGAACAGATTGGAATGCCGCCAGTTGTTCGAGAGCTGATTCAGCGTCCTCGCGGCCTCTTCCTCGTTACCGGGCCAACCGGTTCAGGAAAGACGACCACTCTGGCCAGCATGATTAACTGGATGAATCATAACATCGATCACCATATCGTCACGCTGGAAGACCCGATTGAGTACTACCACGACCACCAAAAATCAACAATCAATCAGCGAGAAATTGGGGTCGATGTTCCGACCTTCCCGGAGGCACTGCGTCGCGTTCTGCGAATGGACCCGGATGTGATTCTGGTCGGGGAAATGCGAGACCTCGAAACTATTCAAGCTGCGATTACCGCGGCAGAAACCGGTCACCTTGTTTTTGGCACACTGCATACCACAGGAGCTCAGGGAACCGTCGACCGAATCATCGACGTATTCCCAACCAATCAACAGGAACAGGTCCGAACCCAACTCGCTAATGCGATCGTCGGCATTCTGAGTCAGGCTCTCATGCCGCGAAAACCAAAAGGGTTGGTGGCTGCATTTGAGATGCTGGTGGTCACGAGTGCCATTGCCAACCTGATCCGTGAAGGCAAGACGTTCCGTATCAATTCGTCGATTCAGACCGGTCGTAAGTTCGGTATGATGCTACTGGACGACTCCCTGTTCAACCTCTGGAAGAACGGGCTGTGCGAAGAACATGATGTGATCACTCAATCGAATAACCCCGGTGAGATTCGAGTCCGTATTGAACGAGCAAAACGTGGACTCTTTGATGATGATGATGATGATGAATTCGATGATTAGAAATGGAGTCAGGAGGGCAAAACGGCAGCGGTGTCGTCTCGCTCTCCCTGCTTCGCTGATCCCTGGTCACAATCATTCACCGACACATTGATTCTGCGATCACTTTGCAGTGGTCCCACTAACTCGACTGAACACGAATCATGGCCCAACGTAAGCTCGGACAAATCCTGATTGACCTTGATTATCTCAATGATGATCAGCTTTGGGACATTCTGGAAGAGCAGAAACAGAGCCCGGGAGAAATCATCGGACAGGTTGCTGTTCGTATGGGGCACGTGACTCAGGAACAGATTACCGAGGCACTGGCCGAACAGTGGGGCATGCCACTTATTAACCTGGCGGAAACGAACATCCCGCCTCACGTGCTGGAAATCGTTCCCGAGACGATGGCCGATATTTACAAGATTATGCCGATCTCTCTGAAGGACAATGTCCTCGTAGTAGCAATGGCTGATCCCCAAAATGTGGGTGCACTCGACGACCTGCGCAACTTCCTTGGGCACGAAGTGCGAGGAGCTGTATCAAGCCAGCAGGATGTCGAAGAAGCCATTTCACGGTACTATTCTGACCGGGAAGAAACCATTGAAGATGTCATCAGTGATCTCACCACTGATGAAGATCTCAACGCCGACGTGCGAGGCTACGACCTGGCATCCGAAGAGGAATTGTCTGATTCCGCACCAATCAAAAAACTGTTGAATATGGTCATCCTGCTCGCCATTCGCGACCAGGCCAGTGACATTCATCTGGAACCATTCGAAGACGAATTTAAGATTCGAGTGCGAGCCGACGGTGTGCTGTACGAAATGGTTCCACCGCCCCGACACCTGGCCAACGCGATTGTGTCTCGCGTGAAGATCATGTCTGACCTCAACATCGCCGAACGCCGCCTGCCACAGGACGGGCGAATTGAGCTGAATGTTGGTGGCAACCAGGTGGACCTGCGCGTGAGCGTGCTGCCAACGTTATTCGGTGAAGCGGTCGTCATGCGAGTGCTCGACCGAACCGTCGTCGCCCTGGATCTCAACAAGATCGGCATGGATCCATCCATCTTATCCAAGTTTCGCTCAATCATTAAAGCGCCCAATGGAATTGTGCTGGTGACCGGCCCGACCGGAAGCGGCAAGACAACCACGCTGTATTCGGCAATCAATGAACTCAACGACATCGAAACCAAGCTCATCACCAGTGAAGATCCGATTGAGTATGACATCGAAGGCGTCGTGCAGGTTCCGGTGAATCCGTCGGTGGGAGTCACCTTTGCCAATGTCCTGCGGGCCATTCTGCGACACGATCCGGACAAAATTCTGGTCGGGGAAATTCGCGACTACGAGACTGGCGAAATTGCCGTTCAAAGTGCATTAACCGGGCACCTCGTGTTCAGCACACTGCATACCAACGATGCCCCGACTGCCATCACTCGACTGCGCGACATGGGCGTTCCGGCTTTCCTGATTACCGCCACGGTCGAAGCCATCCTGGCACAACGGCTGGTGCGTCGTATCTGCACAGAATGCCGCACAGAATTTGAACCATCCGATGATCTGCTGATGGAACTGCAACTGCCGCTGGACATCGCTCGCAAATACAAATTCTATTACGGCAAGGGATGTTCGCGCTGCAATAATTCCGGTTACAAAGGGCGCATTGGTCTGTATGAGTTATTGACCGTCACTGATGAAATTCGCGACTCGATTGCGGCCGAAGAATCGGCTGATGAAATTCGCGATGTCGCGCGCAGCCAGGGAATGACAACCCTCCGTGAAGCCGGATTGAAACTAATTTTTGATGGCAAGACGACCATCGATGAGGTTGTTCGAGAAACTGTGATGGAAGACGTGGAGTAATACGAGGGAGGAAAGTTTGCTGGTTCTGTCACACTGCCATCTCGTTTCACAATGGCAATTCGCGCTACAGTTGACGGAACACCTGCTTTCTCCAACACTTTCTTTACTGAACCACTGCACACTGTGTTGATTGAGCACTGTTCGTTTGTCACCTGAACAAGTGAACCATTGCTAACCGAAAACTGATCTCCGTGTTCATCCTGAACACGGAAACCTGTGGAGAAACGGCATGCCAACCTTCCAGTACGAAGCGATGGACAGTACGGGCCTTGAGGTGAAAGACACCATTGAGGCGACAACTGAAGCGGAAGCTCAGACGGTCATTCGTGAGAAGGGCTTCTACGTCACCAAGATTCGTGAGCAGGAGCGCAAAAAGCAGGCTCAGGCAGCCAAAAAGAAAGACGAGGCGAACAAAAAGGTATTCACGATCGGCGGTGTGGGCGGCAAAAAGCTCACGATGTTCACCCGTCAGCTTTCGACACTGCAGGATGCAGGCCTGCCCGTGCTGCGCAGCCTCCGAATTCTGGAGGGCCAGGACAAACCGGGTGCCCTGAAGAATGCACTGATGGATGTCATCGAAGACATTGAATCCGGGAGCACATTGTCGGAAGCCATGGCCAAGCAACCCAAGGCATTCAGCAATCTGTACTGCAACATGGTCAAGGCCGGGGAAGCGGGTGGTGCGTTAGAAGTCATCCTGCAACGATTGGCGGAATTCCAGGAAAAGGCGCAGTCGCTCAGACGAAAGATCATTGGAGCAATGATTTATCCGGCGGCGGTGATCACCGTGGCGGTGGCGATCGTGACGTTCATCATGATTTTCATCATTCCGAAGTTCAAAGAGATCTTCGAAGGGTTCGGGCTCGATCTGCCACCGATGACTGTGATGCTGATTCGCACCAGCGACTATGTGACCAACTACTGGTATATGATTTTCATTACGCCGATTGCGAGTGTCATCTTTATCAAAATTCTGAAGAAGAATAAGACGGGAGCGTTCGTGGCCGATTGGGTGTCGTTACGTATCCCGCTGATTGGAAAAATCCTGCACATGGGGGTCATTGCGCGCGTCACGCGAACCCTGGGGACATTAATTGCCTCCGGCGTTCCGATTCTGGAAGGCCTGATTATCTCGCGTGACACGGCTGGTAACGCGGTTTTCGTGCGCGCATTTGACAACATCTACACAGCCATTCGCGAAGGAGAAACCATCGCGGTTCCTTTGAAAGAAGCCAAGATTGTAGATGACCTGGTGGTCAACATGGTGGACGTGGGAGAAGAAACCGGTGCCCTGGACGACATGCTGTACAAGGTGGCGGACGTTTACGATGAAGAAGTGGAAGTCAAAGTCGAAAGTCTGGTGAGTTTGCTGGAACCAATCATGGTGGTTGTGTTGGGATTGATCGTGGGTTTCATCGTGATCGCTCTGTTCCTGCCACTGGTTCAATTGCTCAACGATCTGTCATAAGTGCTGTTTCAAATTTGCCATCACGCTCCGGCGTGGTGGCCCCGGAAGTGTGAAGAGGTCAACGATCCATTCACTGTGTGAACATCTGGAATTGGTTGTTGCGAGAAGTCAGAGTGAAATGCGGTTTAGCGAAAACCTGGACCACTGAAACCCGAACACTGGAGTCCCCCTGATGAAAACTCAAACCAACCGCACAGCCCGGCCGCGCTCCGCTTTCACGCTGTTGGAACTGGTGATCGTGATCGCAATTATCGGTATATTGTCGAGTTTGCTGTTCATCGGTATTGGCGGGGCGCTGCGTGGCGTAGACGTCACCCGGGTGAAGGCGGAATTTACACAATTGGAATCCGCAATCACGCAATTCGAATCGAACTATGGGGTGACTCCTCCCAGTGCAATTGTGCTGACCGAAAACCCTGGAGCGACAGCATGGGATCCCGTATCCAAATCTGTTCTGCGGCGGATGTTTGGCAATAGTGTTGATTTCACGACCCTGGTTGATTTCAACGGCGATGGTGACACCACAGACGTGCTAACGCTGACATCGAGTGAGTGCCTGTTGTTTTTCCTTGGCGGAATGCGTGATGCTTCGAGTTTTCCCCTTACGCTTCAAACCGCTGCAATAACGGGGTTTTCAGCCAACAGGGAAAAGCCATTTGCCAGAGGTGGCGACAACCGAATTGATCCCCAGTTTACCTTTGATCTGACTCGATTGATGGATAACGACAGTGACGGCATGCCCGAATACCGCGATCTGGCAACCGAAGAATCTGTGGCAATGGCCTTTGCATCTTCGAACAACGGTCAGGGATACAGTGATAGCAACGGCTCTGTGCTTTACTTTCATCAGGCAGACGGCAGTACCGCCTGGAATAATAATTCGTTTCAGCTGATTTCTCCTGGCGCCGACGGTCAATTTGGGTTTGGCAACCCCGACTCTGCCGAGCCGGCCTTATTTGAGACATGGTCTTGGTCCTCTGCCAGCGGTCCGACAACTACGTCAACTCTAACTGGAGCACCGTGGAACCGAACAGAAATTCAGGTCAGGACACAATTGCTTTTACAGCAGGATAATATCTCGAATTTTGCTCCCGGTACGATAGGGCAGTAAGAGTTGAACGTACTCACGTAGACCATTTTTCTTTTCGTGGCTCTGTTTCTTAGGCGAATACAGATGTCTCCAAAACCAGTAACAATTCAACTCCGACGCGGCTTCACTTTACTGGAGCTATTGGTCGTGATTGCAATTATTGGAATACTGGCATCGCTCACGATTGCGGTGATGAATGGAGTCACCGATCAAGCGCTCCGGGAAGCCACCAAAGCCACCGTGCAAAAAGTCAACGGTCTGCTACAGCAGCGCATCGAATCGTTCGATCGGTCCTTCACCGGCGAACGGCGCGAGCAGGCAATCAAAAATGTTCGTAATGTGCTGGAGACGGCAATTATCGCAGCGGAGGGCAACCCTTTCCTGCTGAGTGAGAACGAGACTGCGATGAGTATCCTGGCAAAAAAACTGGAGTTTCGTTTTCAGTTTCCGCAACGTGTCCAGGACAGATTGGGGGCACCCTATTCTCGAGACCCGCAGGCGACAGGCACCGGTTCTCTCGTGGTCCTGCCACCAGGTGGTGTACCGCTACCGCAGAGCTTGTATGAGGAGATTCTTTTTCCCGTGGCACGTGCGGAGTTACTGGAAGAACAAGTAGTTACGTTGCCACTGGATGCCTCGGAACGCAACTTGATAGATGCGAGAGTCTCTCAAAAATGGGCCAACCATGATCGCGATACGGAAAGCTCGGAACTGCTGTATTTTGCGTTGATTCGTTCGAGGATCTTTGGTGCTAGTGTTTCCGGAGCTGATGAGTTTTCCGGTTCAGAAATTGATGACACAGACAACGATGGCCTGCCTGAGTTCGTGGATGCTTGGGGAACTCCGCTACAGTTTTACCGCTGGCCGACACGGCTGATAGACAACGACTCCCCGGTTCCCTTTGATCCGGTTCTGTCGAATTTGAACGATCCGACTGACTTACGAACTTCCTCCAATCCAACCGGCAGGGAGATCACCGATTCCGAAAGACGTGTGGCCGGGATTCTGCTGAAGGGACTGCCTCCAGCTCCCGGCACCATCAGTGCAGTACAGCAACGCGAGTTCCTGTTAGTCGATCCAGACGATCCCGTCGGTATTGTGTATCAATTCCTGGAGGACCCACCGAATGTATCCATGGGTATCAATCTGCACAACTACATCAACGAGGACACCTTTCACACCATCGATACGTTCCACACACCGTTGATTGTGTCAGCCGGTGTGGACGGAATCACTGGCCTTTATGAACCATGGCGCACCGAAACGGGTATCCTGGGAATTCTGGCACAGCCGGCGGGAACGAACTTTGCTTCCGCATCTACGATTCCCACGCAGGCGGTTGAAGACGCCATGCGGGATAACGTCACGAATCGCAACCGACGTGCAGGAGGGCAGCGATGAAACGTGTGATTCAGACAAGCCGATCAACACCGCGCCATGGTTTTACGTTAGTAGAATTGCTGATTGTGATCGCCATTATTGGCATTCTGCTGACCATCACACTGGTGGCAGTGAACCTGAACAACGAAGCCGATCGGGTTAAAAAGGGGGCGCGACAGGTCCAGTCATTTTTGCTCGGGGCAAAAGATCGCGCGATCCAGCGTGGGGAAGAAATCGGAGTCCGCTTTTACTTTGACCAACCTCCAGCCGGTGCCGATGCGGTTACCACACAAATCATCGCCCGGCAGGTGAGCGGCATGGCCTACATCGGACGCAGTGGCACCTGGCCACCTGCTGACGAAAGCTATCCTGCAGACGTAGCCGTAGACGGGACAATCATCACAGACGAAGGGCATGATTGGTGGAGTCTGAAACGGCGAGGCTGGTTAATGGAGGGTATGCGCGTGCGTATCCCCAACGGCCCGACAGGAAGTTGGCACCAAATCGTGTCAACGAGCGCTATTGACATCACGGCGCCGGCACCGGCACAGTGTTCCCTGACGCTGGCCACCTCCCCCGTCAAAGGTTCACAGAGTTATTCGATCGAGTTGCCATGGTCGATGTTGCCGGCAGAACCTTCTATTCTTCCGGAAAATGTGGTGATTGATGTGGATGCATCACGGCTTCCCAATGCATGGCGACCGGCAGCAGGAACAGCAAATCTCTACAGCTCATTTATTGATGTGATTTTTGCACCCCGTGGCAATGTCACGGCTGACGCACTGGCAGCCGGATTACTGCATTTTTACGTCTGCGATGCTGAAGATTCCCGCGTTCTCAAAGAACAGTACATCACTTCGCTTGGGGGAAATCCTGCGGGAATTGCAGCCTTCAACACAGCGGTTGCCACCGATGGTTTCTTCGTCCCCATGGACGAACTGAATGCGACGGATTCACCATGGGCTGGCGAATACAATGTTAAGCCCCGGCGGCTGGTGACCGTCATTCCGCAAACAGGTTCCGTCTCGGTCCACGACGTCTATGGCTACATCGATCCCGATGTGAATCCGGATCCAGCTGACGTTGATTCGAATGGAATCGCGGATGATCCGTTCCGATTTGCTGAAACCGGGGAGGCAAGCAACTGATGCAGCGATCATTCGTTTCACAACAGACAAACATCGACCGCCGTGGGGTCACACTCACGGAAGTACTGATCTCGATGATGATCATCTCCGTCGGTGTGATGATGGTGATGTCTCTGTTCCCGGTCGCGGCATTACGAACGTTACAGGCGACTCAACTGACGAATGCCACCATTCTGCGTTACAACGTGGAAGCTTTTCTTGCTCAGGATCCCAGTCTGGTTTTCGACCCGGACCGTGACGCTAACGGCTCGACCGCTTTGGCGCAGCTAATTGCTGGAGGGAATGCGACTCCTTCCGTGACAGACGTGGCCAATCAAGTCGAATTCAACCTCGCCGAACACACTCAAACTCAGGCACTCCGAAACTACATCGTTGACCCTCTGGGGTACCACTCTTTCAACACAGACGGATTCGCGTCGATCGCCACTGCGTTCGGAAATGATGGTGCCGCCGCACCCGCTCCTGTAAACAACTTTTCCATCCCACGTTATGACGGCGGGCTTTCCGTACTGAGCGGAACCAACGATCCGGTAGCGCTGCAACTGCTTGCTACCAACTTCCCCAGTCAACCTGATGGCTGGTCAACCGATTTTGATACGTTCGCCACCGGAGTTGAAACTGACGGCACTGGCATTGTGGGCGTAAAACTTGGAAATCTCGATTCCGCGGCACTTGTCAACATGGGATCTTCAGCCAGTGCAAGCGGTACGTATTTCGGCAAGATTCCCGATCCTGAACAATATCGAATCGTCGTGTTCGATGGCGACGAACGCATCAGTCAGGCCTTCCCCCTGACGTACCTGGATCGAGAGAACGGTAATGACCCCGAGATTCGAACTGCTGATTCTGACGTTGAAGCAAGTTGGTCAGAGATCGGTGTCAGTCCTGGTGATGATTTCAACCTTACTGGGAGAAAAGAGGCGCGTTACCTGCCGGCGGAATTTGGCGGCACAGTCGGCCGCGTGCTGTTGCAGTCACGACGTAATAGTGAATACAGCTGGATGTTGTCCATCCGCCGACGGGCCGATGGAAAGGCACGCAGCGTACATGTGGTTGTACGGTTTAAGAACGGAGTCGACGCCAAAGACGAAGAACTGTTCCGTGCGAATTGCCTGGGCGGCACGAATATCATCGGCGTTAAAAACAACGGAGCCAACGAACCACGACTGAAACGCGGAGGTTTCGGCTTCGATGTGGTCAACGGCGTCTGGTACCGCATCACCAGCGTACAGGAAAAACCGGCAGCCGGATTTGACGACGGGACCGGGACATTCAACTGGGACGTCTACGACTATCGTGTCACTGTGGAAACGGCAATTCGCACGCTGGAACGTACCGGGTACGATTCGGCGGATGGTCTCCTGAACGGGAACGATACCTCGGCGTTTGGGCGAATGATGTTCCCCACAGGAGTCATCGAAGTGTACCCGCTGGGATCAATGAAATTCCCGGAATCGCTGCAACCGGGTTTGCTGCAATAGGCAAACAGGCACCATGGAATGTTTCGGCTGGAGATGAGCATGATTAATAATCAAAAACAAAGCGTGACCCGATGTCATCGATCCGCTTTCACGCTGGTTGAAATGCTCGTGTCGACGACATTAGTGCTGCTGATCATGTCGCTGTTTGCCGCGATCTTCAGCTTGGCGTCCGATACAGTCACGTTACAGCGAGGAATTGCAGAAAACGACCAACGCGCCCGGGCGTTGGTGCCCTTGATTCGCAACGATTTCCAAAAACGGACGCAGCGCTACGTGTTGCCTTATTACCCGGACGAACCGTCAACTTCGCTGACTATGTTTGGAAATCGTGACGGCTACCTCTACATCAGCACCAATGACCCGGACAGTTATCACGACGACCTGATTCAATTCACAGTCGCTGCCAAACGTTTGCAACAGTCCCAGGATGACACAAAGTACTATGGCAAAGCTAAGCTGCTGTTTGACAAAATATCGGGAACGGCAACCGGTCTTCAGGACACTCCATTACAACCTGAAGGCGATGATGACGACGTTCGCGAGAACAATGTGGGTGCGTCAACTGCCGCGGAAGTCATGCTGTTTTTAAGAAATGGCAAACTGATACGTCGATTGAGTCTGTTACGCGATCATCAAGAAGAAGAGGCAATTCAACCACGCGTACCGGGTAAAGAGAAGCTGTTCATAGATGATGAAGGACTAGATGAGTTTGGGAATCCGAATCCCCCTACCGAAGACATTAACAACGATGACGTGGCAACTACGGTTGCGGAAGGTGGTCGTTTCTTCCTGGTCGAAGAGATAGTCCCAAATACCACACCGCCGGAGGTGCCTCCGACAGATGACTTCTGGACACACTTTGACTATTCAGCCCGAGCTGTTTTTGATGTATCCCTCACTGTCCCCAACGTAACACAAACATCGTTCATTGGTGTTACAGCTCTGAACAATGAAGCCAGCACCGGCTTGTTCCCACTTGCCAAACCCCAAAACCGCTGGGGGTTCAACCCGGTGACGGGCCAGTCACGTGAACACGACGGGGCTGTTACCCAAAATTTCATGGGGCGTTTTGTTCACGCGGAAACATCAGATGATTTCTTCAACTGGCCACTGGCTCGGTCGTGCGACGGGACGGGGTCTTCGATCGGAAACGGCAATCCGATGGACGTAGAGAACACTTTGCTCACATTGCCCGCGGGCACTGATGTGATCACAGAATTCAATGGCGGCCCCACCGATCATGGTCGCGGTGGCGTTCGCCGAGTGGAGGATGTACTGCTCACCAACGTTCATGAAATGCGGATTGAGATTTGGGACGAACGATTGGGCCGGTACGTAGTGCCCGGTTATGGCCGCGTGAATGGAACACTCGCCGGTGAACCGATTGGTGATTACCACATTGACCGATGTTTGCAGGTGGTGGAGGTGGAAGGCTCACCCGGAACAGACCCAACTTACACTTACACTTATGGCCCGCTCGCGAGTTCCGGAGTCCGGCCACATGTATTTGACACCTGGCACCCAAATGTTGATTTCGACTTAGATGCACAAGTAGACATGAACGAAGATCAGCCACCTTATATCGCCTATGACTTCTACCCTCCACGCCAAAATGATCTACAGCGAGGGCCATCTTCACCACGTGCTCCCCAATCGATCTCGCCATCCGGCAAGATCGCTTCTTATTGGCGGGACAGCACGACGAGTCCACCGACGACCTCAAGTTATGGCGTTGGTGATGTTGTTTTCGCCAGAAATGCAGTCACGGCTGACTACGACGGATGGGATGCCGATAATAATGGCTCTTTTGAATGGACAGCGGACAGAGCAGCGGCCCAAGCCTTGGTACCACCGGTACCACTGCCGTCTCAGGGATTCCAAATTGCCTATCGATGTGTTGTCGCCGGAAACGCTGGAGCCACTGCACCGGTTTGGCCAGATACTCCTGGTCGCCAAGTTTTAGACGGCACGGTTGTTTGGGAGGCATTTGACAATCGTCGGCCTCTTCAGTCTGTACGTATGACAATTCGTTTTAAAGACCAACCCTCTGGTCAAATACGACAACTCACCATGCTTCTGCCACTCACGGATGATTGATTCACGTCCAAGCTATTTCTCTCTGATACGTTCAGGAACACAGCAGTCCCGTTTCTGCACTGAAACAAGGATGACATGACTTATTCGCGAATGCACTTTGCACTAAAACAATCTGAACAGTCACTTCAGAACAAAATGCCAGTTCGCGGAATTGACTCTTCACTTTCCGGTTTTGCCCTGGCCAGCTGGCCGGTGAAACCTGCTCCCTGTCGGGCGGGCCAAGTCCGGTTTTATGGAGCCGATCCAATGAGACGTCACTCAAAAACCAATGACCAGACTTCGAGGCAGCCTCACGGTTCCACACTGGTGATTGTGATTGCCATGTTGGGTTTGTTGTCCTTCATGGGGACGATGTTCTACCTGTTTGCCATCCAGGAACGCAGTAATGCGGAAAATTTCTCTGCCGCTGCCAAGATTGCAGGCTTTGACGCAGATGATCCGTTTCCATGGGCCCTGCAGCAGCTGATTACTGGAACCAATGCCTACCAGAAATTCAGCATCCTCGGTGACACAAGTGGAACCAGTCGTCACTCCATGATGAGTAATCTGATCGGTGCAGATGGAACACCGTACACCGGTGCCGGCGTGCGCGTCGTCTATGACGGCGCCGGTTTGCCAATTGTCGATGACGACTACAATGGCGCAGCCGATGGCACAGATATCGCGACAGCTGATAATCTACTGAACTTTGTTGATTCGGCGGCCGCGTGGGCAGATACCGTCAACGAATCCACACTCTCCGCGACACGCAACTATAACAACGGCCTGCCTCAGCCGGACGTTGACTACACCACCTCTGACATCAACACGCAGTTTCTGGCCACGAAGAGCTGGGCCATTCGTGACAACGGTGAATTTGCCACACCACGATTTGAACGTGTGCAGGTGATCATCCCCTCGTTCTTCCGCCCGCAGTATCTCAAGTCATCGACTGCGAACAGCTCCGCAGGATTGAACGTTCCCACTGACTACAACTGGTACGACCCGGCTGCCCATCCGCAATATCAGCGACGCTCATTCCGCCCACACCAAAATCACATCGGTGGCTATGATGCTGCGGGCAATCCTGTGTACCGGTTTTTACAGGCCAGTCGCGATTCCGGAGTTTTACCAACAGCAGGCGCGTTCCCGTTTACACCCGGGGAAGGTGACAACACAGCTAACTTCGGCAAGCTCGGCGTCTGGACCGGCGATCTTCCTGAAGATGCGCTCGGCTTCGAACTCGATTCCGACAACGACGGCGACGGAATCAAAGAAGGCATCTGGATGGATTTACAATATCCCATTCAGGAGACCACAGATGGACGCTTCTATGCCACACTGCATTCATTCACCATCTACGATCTGGACGCGCTGATCGATCTGAACAGTCATGGTAACCTCGCGCAGTTACCGCGAAATGCAAGTATCAATGGTTCGTTTCTGGGACCGACCGGGCTGGGAGCAGTCCCGTTATCCGATTCTAATCAGGGACTGGGGCCAAATGAAATCAGTCCCATCTATGCGCTTGTGCCGGATACTCCCGGTACAGATCAGCGTTTCATTGACTGGTACACCGCGAATCCCACCAGCAGTCTGGAACAGGCTAACATGGAATGGCTCTGGCTGCTGACCGGACGCATGGATCACGATGGCACAGGCTGGAGTGATCTCTCTCCAGGACGCTGGGGAGATGCCAATGCCCTGGTTTATAACAAGGTCTCAGCAGCCTCTGCTGTCAACACGCTACCCCGTCCCGGACGAGCCGGTAATCTGGCAGCGGCTTCAGACAGTGCCCCTTCTTTTGACGGGGTACAAGGAGACGACGACAATCTGGATAGTCTGGAAGGAATCAAGTCCACCATCACTGGTGTGCTGCGTGGGTTCGTCCACCCCATGGACTACGCAGGCACAGGGGAAAATCGACAGTCCGTCGCATTGGGCTATCCTTCACCGGATTTCCGCTTACCAGCTATGTTGCAGGACCTGACCGGCCGCCCGGAAGCCTGGTTGGCATATGCCGGCTATTCGGCCGTGAGTTCGGTGAATTCCACGCCGAACGAATCCCTGTATATGCGGGGCCGTGACACCGATCCAGACACCGCAGACGATTTATCGCGCAATCATTTCTTTGATGCCTTATTCGAAGATCCATTGGAAATGATCATGGATCTGGACTTCACACTACGACCCGACGATCAAATGTTTTCGGTTCAGGACATGCTGATCGGTCATCTCACAGATACAGACAAGACAGCTGCTCCGAGTGAAGTCAGTGAACGCCTGCGTAAATTGATGCCCATGACATACGCCATTGGCTCCGATCGTGCGGATCGCTTCACCACACTCAGCAACAGCTTTCGTCAAGTGCCGTTTCTGGAACAGCCAGGCGGCGCACGCTCATGGGAATGGACAGCCGATGCAGACGGAGACACAAAACTCGAGTTTCCTCCAAAGTTCGGTACCGTAACACCTTACAGTGCTCTTGACCCGTTTCGTGCGGAAGTACGTCGATTGCTGACCATTGAAGTCGGAGAACAGCGAGAAAGTCTGGGACAGTTGTTGCTGAGCATCAATCATATTCTGGATATCAATCGCCCTGGACCCGTGCCGCCTGAGAACACCCCCCTGTACCGATCTTACATGGAGCGGTTCGGCCTGCAGTTCCGCGCCATGACCGAACACCCTGATCAAACCGCTGCTGCCACGGTGACCGCCATGCCTCTGACACAGCCCAATTTCCCTCCTCAGAATGCAGCGGATCAGGAATACTGGGCAAGACGCGATCGCCAAAAACTGGCACGCGATATCTACGTCTTGCTCTACACTCTGGGTGGCGCAGAAGTCAGCGGAGCGACTGTTGTCAACTATACCGATACCAATAGTGATCGATCGAAATACTCAGAAAAGCGACTGCGGCAGATGGCACAGTTTGCGGTCAACATGGTGGATGCCATGGATACGGATAATGTCGCCACACGATTCGAATTTGACAAGAATCTTAACGATGGTTGGGGCTTGGACGACTTACCATGGACGGACTCCGACGCCGCAGCAACGACCGAGACCACGACGTCCACTGACGTGAACGAAAACGGACTGTATCCGGAAGATGCCATTAACCGTGGTGTCGTGTACGGGGTCGAAGCTCAGCAATTGGCTTTCAGCGAGGTTCTGGCCGTCCATTCGCCCGATTTCACGTCCACCACTGCTGCCGACGACAATGCATCGGAACACACAAACCAGGATGACCGCTATCTTCTGCATGTGGAGTTGCAAAACGCGCTGCCAATCTCACTGGATCTGGCAGTTCCGGGGGTGACAGGTGTCGCCAATGAAGACAATGGGGTGTGGCGTCTGTCGCGATTTGACCGAAATGCCGCCGCGGCAGCCAGCCAGAGCTCCGGCACCACACAAACACTGACACTGATGGAGGGAAACAGCCCACTGGGCGGCGGCGACCGCTTTACGATCGCGATGGCCGCCCTGGACGGCACGCCTACGGAACCCAATCCGACCGGATTTGGGACTGCCGATCTCTACATGGACGCAGACGTCGACACGAATTTCAATCTGATTTCACCCGACGTGACTTCGGCAACGATTACATCCGGCGCGACCCCTTTACCACTATGTGATCTGGACCTGATTCACACCAGCCATGACCCCCGCTGGTTACTGTCGGGGAACAGTACTGATCGGGGAAAGTTCCTGGACGCGATGCTGGACTACAAAGGCAACGATAATTATGGCATTGAAGCCGTGTCGGGAACAAACGGTGTGCGCAAAGGCTTTGATTTGGTGCTTCAACGCCGCCAGAACCCAAACCTGCCGTTGTTACCCACTACTGAAAACCCATGGATTGAAGTGGACCGTATCAAGGCCGAATTCATCGAATTGTATGACCTTGATACTGGCGCAATGACTGCCAGTTTGTCTTTGACAGACCTGAAGAGTCTGGAACGCCATGAAGTTCTTGACGCGCGCCAATTCAGCCATGCATCCGCGCAAGTGGCATCACCAGGCACCGGTGTGGCCCCATACAATGCCGCGACTGATTTCACACCAAATACCGACCGTTTGAACACCATCGGAAGTAATCTGAATAGTCGGACCGATGATGGAACCGGCACCAGCGTCTTTGAGTTGTGGCAGGCTCACTTTGACCGCGACTATGCATCAACGGGAGAATTATTGAATCTACCGATTGTGGGCCCCAAGCTGCTGACTCGCAGTCTCGATCCAATGCGGTCTCCCGGATTTCAGCAGGCTCTGCTTCCCATCTCGCCATCTACTGTGGCAGATTCCCCTGACAACATCGCTGGGGCTGCGGGCATGATCCTGCAATCCGATGCAGCCGGTGTGAATACCGCACTCGACAACGCG
>Ga0315315_10000520_pt1 | contig 32728 bp, 32 predicted proteins | sample M140m3416metaG_FD_203699 | JGI IMG/M metagenome (GOLD analysis project Ga0315315, IMG submission 203699) | Ammonia-oxidizing marine archaeal communities from Monterey Bay, California, United States - M1 40m 3416 | ecosystem: Environmental > Aquatic > Marine > Intertidal zone | place: USA... | reverse complement strand
AAGAGTCTAAGCTTCCGAAAAATCCAAAGGTGATTTTTACTACTAGAGGAATAAATAGAAACACACTTATGGATTTTTACATTGCATCAAGAACCCAGTATGGTACAAAATTATTTATTGCACAACATGGAGGCAATTATGGCCAACACAAAGGACACTGGGGATCTAAACATGAAATAAAAATTTCTGATAAATTTTTATCTTGGGAAAATAAAAAAACTTCTAAAATTATTCCTCTTGGTTTCATAAAAAAGATCGATAAAATTAATTATAACCACAAAAATCGAATGATAATATTTGAGTCTAGAGATAGACTTTTGTATTCACATGAATTTAAAATTGATCAAGGCGCCATAAACAGTAGACAATACTTAAGTAAAATTGGTAACTTCTTGTCCTTAATCAATAATAAAGAAATTTATGATAATTTTTTTATAAAAAACAACTCCAAAAATTTTGGTTGGCAAGATGAAGTTTATTTTAACAAAAAAAATAAAAAAATTAATTTTATAAATCCAAAATTTAAAACTTTCGATCTCATAAAAAAATCGAAATTATTAATATATTCTTTTCCTTCAACTGGACATTTAGAATGCATTTCTTCCAATGTTCCTATGCTTATGTTCTACTTCAATGACTTAGATTTGATGAATAAAGAAACTAAGACATACTTTAAAAAATTTATAAAATTAGGCATTCTTCACACAAAACCTGAAACATTATATAGAAAATTAGTTCAAATACATAAGGATCCATACTCGTGGTGGAATTTAAAAGAAATTCAAAAATTAATTAAAAGTTATTCTTTAAGATATTGTAGACACAATAGTGACCTACTAGAGGATCTAACAAAAATTATAAAACAATAATTATAAATTCAAGAATAGATTTTTATATTTCTTTAAAGTTATTTTGCTCTCAAATCTAGACAAATTATCTTTTAAAATTATATTATTTTTATGAAAAATACTTTTATTTTTTATGAAATAAATTATTCTTTTATATAAGTCCTCATGATCACCAACTTGAAATCTATTTTTAACTTTACTGTTATATAATATTTCATCTGGTCCAGATTTACAATTCGATGATATTATTGGTAGATTATAGATTATACTTTCAATCAAAACATTTGGAAAACCTTCATAGAGAGAAGAAAGTACAAATATATCACTTGAAAGGTAAAATTTTTTAACATTCAAATTTTCTTTAAATATTTTTACTTCATTAGACAAATTGTTGTCGTATATATAATCTTTTAAATTCTTAAATTGAGAACCACTACCTACTATTATTAATTTTACATTGATATTTTCCCTAAGTTTTTTAACAGTTTTTAACAAGGTTATTTGATCTTTTTGTTTTTCTAGTCTTCCAATATTTAAAATATTTATGGTTTTATTTTTTTTTAATTTTTTTCTTTTGATGTTTTCAAATTTAATTAGGTTATAAAATGTGATTACTTTTGAACTAATAAATTTTGATAAATCTTTTGAAGATTCTTTTGAATTAGTAATAACTTTATCAAATTTAGGATAAATTAATTTAATCAAATTTTTTAAAATTATTTTTTTAATTCCATCTAAAAAATTAAAATGAAAGTTTAACTCGTTTATATGATTTCTTTCAAACGCAATTAATTTTAATTTTTTTCTATAACCAATAGTAAATAAAAAAGAGAGTATATTTGCAAAATTCTGATTTGAAAAAATTATAATTTTTTGAAAATTTTGCCTTAAACTTTTTTTAACAATCTCCCTAAATTTAAATATTGCAAATATTGATTTTGAAGATTTTAACTCATAAATATCTACATATTTATTCAAAGATATTGTATTTTTTTTTCTTTTTATGCATACAAAATCGACTGAATATTCTTTACTAGATAAATTATTGATAATTTTAGCTATCGATAAGTCAGCCCCGCCAATTGAAGAATATGGATGAAAAAAAATTATTTTAATTTTCTTTTTATTCATACCAATGAATATTATATATTTGGCTTGTAATTAAAAGATTTTAGTTATAATTACTAAAAAATTATTTATGTTCTTAGTTACTGGTTCAGCTAGTTTTGCAGGTTCTGGTATATGCCTAAAGTTAATCACTAAGATAAAAAAATATTCACTTGAATAATAAAAATGATTATTCAAAAAAGAAAACCTTCATTTTGTATATCGAATTTTGTAGATTGGTGTAATTAGTTTTAAATATAAAATGAAAAAAAATCTTTATTTGATCGGTGAGTCTGGGCTAATATCGAGATATTTAAAAAAAAATTTTAAGTTTAAAAATGTTTTTTCTCTCAGAAAAATCAATAAAATTCAATTAATCCAAAAGAAAAGTAATCAAGAAGATTTATTTATATTACTAAGTCAACCTGGTGGGATTGAGTTTTGTGAAAAAAATCAAAAAAAAATTTCATTATTTCTGAATAAAGTAGATATACTTTTGAAAAAGATTAATAAGAATTCACAATTTATCTTTTTATCTTCCGATGCGGTTTATGGTAAAAAACTAAAATATGGTAAACTTAAATTAAAAATTGAAAAAAAAATAATTAAAAAGTTTAAAAAATTTAACATTTTAAGAAGCTGCAAGATTTTCAGTAAAAATTTACGAGATAAAACTGAGTACAGTAAAGTATATAAAGTTCTACGAAGTAAAAATTATTATTATGCATTTTATGACCAGTATTGTCATTACATAGAAGTAAATAAAGTTTTAAAAATATTTAAAAAATTAATTTTCTCTAATTCAAAAAAAAAATATGGAATTATAAATATTTTTGACAAAAAAATTTATATTTCAAGATATGAGTTTGCAAAAAGAGTTGCATTAGATAAAAAGCTTAATTTAAAATATCTTAAGAAGTCAACTATTTTAGACTCAAAATTACCACTTCCAAAGAAATTATTGTTAACTAAATAATTTAAGATTTTTTTATAAAAATATTATTATCATCAACATAAAGTTTATTTAATAGGTTATAAAAATCATCATATTTGTAAATAATTATTTCTGAATTTTTTAATTTCTTTTTTTTAAAAATTTTATCTTTTTTAATTTTTTTTAAAACTTTAGAAAATGTGAAGAAATGTTCCTTTTTATTAATATCTTTTCTTAAATAAGCCTTATAACCTTTTTTAATGAGCTTGTTATTTCGATAAACTTTTGTGTTAAATTTTTTATCATACCTATAATTTGCTTTATTTATTTGTTCTATATGATGAACAAGAGTATTTCCTTGTTTAAGTGGTCTAAAAAAATTTAAAAAAGATGAATTTTTTTTATATAATCTTTCATGCACTGAATTTTTACCAAATGCAGAGTTTCCAATATCTTTTACTATTTTTTTATTTTTTCCAATTGCTATGAAAGAAAATAATGGATGTTCTGATCTTTGAAATTTTAACTTTTTCATTATGAAATTTCCCAATAAACCAACACCCGATCTTGTTTTCATTATATTAAATTTTCCTTTAACAGTGTATGAGAATGCAGGAATAATACATGTGATTCCTTTTTTTGTAAAAAGACTTAAAAATTTTTTTATATAAGCTTCAGGATCTGATTTATAAAAACTTATATAAATTCTGAAATCACTATAAATATAAATATATTTAGAATTATACAATCCAGATTTATGAAAAAATTTATCCAAATCTTTTAACATCTATTATGCTTTTATTTTAATTATTTTATCTTTAAGCTTAATAATAAAAAAACTTTTGTCTATTTTGAAAATTTTCTTATTAAATTTAATTTTTTTTTTATCAAAAATTTTGTATTGAAAAATATTTTTTTTTTTGTTTTTATATTTAAAAAAAATTTTTCCCCATGGATTTATAAAGGGACCAGAATTACTCGCTCTAAACATTCTTTCAAAGATTTTAAAAGCAGTGGAGGAGTTTATTAATCCATTATTTGGAATATACTTTGGAAAATACTTCTTCTTATTAATATCATTTTTGTACATCTTTATTTTCTTGTTTTTATATATATCTAAAACAAATTCTTTGACCATTTTGATTGTAATAATTCTAAGTTTTAGCATTAAAGAAATAAGAGTTTCATTTTTATAATTAATATTGATGACTTTTTTATTTATTATTTTACCTTCATCAATTTTTTGATCCATCAGATGTAAAGTTACACCAGCCCTTTTTTCATTATTATAAATTACACCTGCAACACAATTTTTACCGGGATAAAATGGAAGCAAACCTGGGTGAAAATTATAACAATTTTTTTTAAACATTTTTAAAGTATTATTTTTTATAATTAGTTCAGAAAAAATACTAATTAATATGTATTTATAGGTCTTTATATTTTTATATTTTATTTTATTATTTTTATAATCCTCAAAAGAGTAGAGCAAAATATTATTTTTTTTACATAATTTTTTTAAAATTAAACTATTTTTAGTATTTGAGCTTATAACATGACTTATTTCAATTATTTTCAATTTTAAAATTTCTTTTAAACACTCTAAACCAGTTGACTCTCCAATTATAAAAATAAATTTTTTATTTTTCATTAAATGCACTTTTGATTTTTTTTTGATCAATTTTATAATTAAAATTTATAGGAAATTTATCAAAAAACTTAATTTTTTTAGGAATTGAATATTTTGGAAGATTTTGTATTAAAATTTTTTTAATTCTTTCGATTGATATAGCTTTTTTGGTTTCGATAGCCAAACAGAGTGTTTTATGTCCATAGTCCTCTAAAACAAAAGCTAATGAACTTGTAATATAGTCTATTTTGTTAACAGTATTTTGTATTTCTAAGGCATCAACCCTGTATCCTAAAATTTTTATAGTATTATCTTTTCGTCCAAGAATAAATAAGTTACCTTTCTTATCAAAGTAACCGACATCACCAGTCAAATATGATTTTTTACCTTTAAGATTAATAAAATTTCTTTGGTTTTTTATATGTCCAAGATAGCCTGCAGCAACACATTTGCCAGACATACATATTTCTCCGATTTGTTTTCTTTTTAAGATTTTTCTATTTTTAACAATGTTAATCTCCATTTCCTTATGAGATTTTCCCACAGGTTGATTTTTACCAAGTTGAAGATTTTTAATATCTTTCTTTTGAATCTTGTACATTGAATTTACAATTGAAGTCTCAGTTGGCCCCCAAACATTAAATACCTCAGATAAAGTATTTTTTTTCCAATACAAAATATCTTTAGGAGGAAAGAAGTCTCCACCTGAAATAATTCTTTTTAGTTTATTCTTATTTTTTAATAGATCAAATTTAATAAAATTTGAAAAAAAAGCAGGAACTGAAAAAATTGATGTAACTTTAAACTTATTTATTTCTTTTTGAGAAATAAAAGGATCTGATGGATTAGAAAATAAAAAGCTAGGCACATTAAAAAAAAGTCCTGAAAATACATCAAACATAGAAATGTCAAAAGATAATTGCGTAGCTATGCCAATTTTATGATTTTTCCATCTAAGATATTTTCTTGACCACAATAAAGTATTATGAATGTTAGCATAAGAAAGCTTTACTCCCTTTGGAGAACCAGTTGATCCAGAAGTAAATAGAATATAAAAAATATCATTGAAATTGTTAAATTTTTCAGAAAAATTAATTTTTATTTTTCGAAATTTCTTTACCGAATTTATTTTGTTCAACTTAATTTCTTTTAAAGTTGATAATTCTGAAAGTTTTTTTTGTGAACAGTTTATTATATGTTTTGAATTCAGGATTTGAGTAATTTTATTAATTCTTTTATTTGGTAAAGATGGAGAAATTGGACAAAAAGTTTTTTTCGATAAAATTATTGATAAGATTGCAATAATACTATTTAAATTTCTATCTACTAAAATTGGTATATAATCATCCTTAATTAATTTGATTTTATTAATATTACTAAAACTTATTTTTAATAATTCTGCATAGGTAATACTGTTTTTGCTATCCTCAAATATCTTTATATTTGAATATTTTTCACCATTTTTAAGAATTTTTTCAATTAAGAGATTTTTTAGTTTTTGTTTCATTTGTTAAAAATTCTATAAAAATATTATTATTATAAAAAAAGGCAGTTCTTAACTTGCCACCAAAACAAGGAATAATAGGTTTAAAAGATCTAATATATAAAAAATTTTTTTTTGATTTATATTTTTTTAATGTTTGATCAAAATTTTTTACATAATAAGCTAGATGGTGTATTGAGGCCCCATTTTTTTTCAAAAAATTGTAGACTGTGGAATCTTTAGATTGAGGTATTATGAATTCATACCATAGATTATCTAGATTGCTTAAACCAATAATAATTTTGTTTTTTTGAACTTTATCCTTATATGTAAATTTTTTTTTTGGAGAAAAACAAAATTTACCAATATCACTCTCATGACAAACAAATCCAATATGGTGCAGTTTCATGATAAAATTTTGATCAGTTTAGAATAATTATTAAATTTATTGTAAATTTTTGGACTAGATATAAGAATTTTTTTTCCCGTTTTTTTTTCAATAATAGAAGCAAGAGTTAATAAGTCTAATGAGTCTATAATTCCATCACGGATTAAATTTTTTTTACTGATATCTTTTAATATTGATTTGCCTTCTTTTTTAATTAAAAAATCATCTACTATTTTCTTTACTAACAAACTTTTATCTGGTTTTTTTTTCATTTTTTTGTTCAAAAGTTGAACAAAGTATAGTATTCATTCTTAATTCTGTAAAGAATTAATTATTTATGACTATGAGGATTGAATTTAGTGATTAAAAACAATGTTTAATAAAACGGCTTATGGCAGTTAAAAAATTTTATAATTTAGCAAAAAAAGATTTTTTTCCACTTTGTAGAAGTATTACAGGAAAAGGAACATTAAAAACCCTTAAAATTATTAAAAAAAATTTTAATTCTTTAAAATTAAAAAGTATTAAATCTGGAAAAAAAGTTTTTGATTGGACGATACCAAATCAATGGGAAATCAAAACAGCCTATTTGACTGATAAGTTTGGAAAAAGAATAATAGATTTTAGAGATAACAATTTACATTTAGTAGGATATTCGAATCCAATAAAAAAAAAAATTACCCTCAAGCAGCTTTTAAAACACTTACATTCTCTACCAGAACAACCTAATGCTATTCCGTATGTAACAGCTTATTATAAAAATTATTGGGGTTTTTGTGTTACTCATAATCAAAAAAAAAAAATTATTAAAGATTATAAGTTAAATGATAAGTTTTTTGTAAATATAAGCTCTAGTTTTAATAGAAATGGAAAACTTAATTATGGAGAATTGGTTATAAGGGGCAAATCTAAACAAGAAATTTTAATTTCAACATATATCTGTCATCCGTCTATGGCAAATAACGAATTATCTGGACCAATCGTTTCCATGAGTCTTATTGAATATTTTAAAAAGAAAAAAAATGAAAAAACTCTCAAATTTTTATTCATTCCTGAAACAATTGGTTCTATAGCCTATCTATCAAAAAATCTTAATTATTTAAAAAAATATATATGTGGGGGGTATGTTCTTACTTGTATCGGTGATGATAGAAAACATTCTTGTATGCTATCAAAATATGGAACATCTCAAAGTGATAAGTCATTGATAGAAGCTTATAAAATGAATCGAATAAGATATAAAAAATATTCGTTTTTACACAGAGGATCAGACGAGAGACAATACAATTCACCGGGGGTAGATTTACCAATTACCTCAATTTTTAGATCGAAGTATGGAGAATACCCAGAATATCATACTTCTTTAGATAATTTTAATAGAGTAGTAAATTTAAAAGGTTTGTCAGGAGGATTTAAGATTGCTAAGGATGCAATCAACATTCTGCAAAAAAAAATAATACCTAAAAATCTTATATTGTGTGAACCTTCTTTGAGTAAAAAAAAACTATACCCAGCTATTTCAAAAAAAAATAACAAAGACCTTAAATTAGGACAGCAAATTTTAGATTTTCTCCAATATGCAGATGGCAAGAATGAACTAAAAGAAATTTCAAAAATTATTCATCTAGATTTCAAAAAAACCTTGAAAATTTGCGAAATTTTAAAAAAAAATAAGATAATTTCTATATGATACTAGTTACTGGAGGTCAAGGATATGTTGGTTCTTTTACTCTAAGATTATTTAAAAAAGGGAAAGCACTTTCAGTTGATAATTATTCTAGAGGAAATAATTTTGCTAAAAAATTTTCAAAAAACATTTTAGTTAATATTCAGAATAAAAAAAAAATTTCTGAGATAATTAAAAAATATAAAATAGAAACAATTATTCACCTTGCCAGCTTTACATGTGTAAGAGAGAGCAAAGCAAAACCATCTATCTATAAAAAAAATAATCTAATTAATCAAAAAATATTTTTTGATAACATAATTGAATTAGGTGTCAAAAATATTATTTTTTCAAGTAGTTATTCGGTTCAGGGATTTGATAAAAAAACCAGTAGAAACTTTTCTCCATATGCAAAATATAAATTTTTAATTGAAAAATATTTGAAGATTATGAGTAAAAAAAATAATATTAAAGTAATAGTTTTAAGATATCCAAATATAGCAGGGGCGAGCTTGGATGGCAAATTAGGAGAAAAAAATGATAAAATAAGTAGAATTTTTCCTACTTTTTACAAAAACATATGTAGAAATAAAAAAACAACAATTTATTACGATTTCAAGAAAAAAATTTTTCCTTCAAGAAATTATATTCACGTTGAAGATATTGCTAGATTAAATTTGTTAGCATCTAAGTATATAAAAAAAATGAAAAAAAATTTTTTATTAATAAATATTAACAATAAAAGAAAATTTTCAAATAAAAAAATTTTTGATTTAATGAGTAAAAAATTAAAAAAAGGTTCCTACATTTTAAAAAAAATTAGTAAATATGAAAAAATTAATCCTTTATATATTAATGATACTTTTCTTTTAAAAAAAATGTTGTGGAGACCAAAAAATTCATCAATAGAAAAGATAATTAATACAAATATTAAATGGTTTAAGAAAATATATTTAAATTAAGGAATTATATAATTCTATTATTTTTTTTGTATTTTTTGTAAGATCAAATTTATTAATGTGTTTTTTTATTTCATCTTGACTAGAATTAATTTCAAATTCTTTTAACAAAAAAATTTTTTCAGCAAATAATTTAAAATTAAAGTCATTTATAATAAATCCGTTTTTACCATGTAAAACAATTTCATCACCTCCTCTAGTATTAAAAGTCACAATAGGAATATTACTCGAAATAGCATCTAGTACAACCAATGGCGATCCTTCAACTCTTGAAAGATTTACATATACATGACTTTTTTTATAAAATTGTATTAAATTTGAGTGTGGAAAATATTCTTCATCATTATTTCCTATTTGATTAATAATTTCAAAGTTGGATCGATTGTTTTTAATATAATCATTTTCAAGTAACGTATGGGAATTTCTTCCAATTATGATCCATTTAAAATCTGTAATTTTTTTCAATTCCTCTGCAACTTTTATAACAAGATCAAATCCCTTTTTTTTTTCTGCATATCTACCGATTGTTAATAATGTCAGTTTTTTATCTTTTATTTTTGGAAATGAAGTTATTTTATCTAAGTGAGAAAAATTTGGTAAGATTTTAATCTTTTTTTTATCTATTCCAAATTCTAGTAGTTCTTTCGAAATATTATGTGAAATAGCTTGAAAACAATTTACTTTTTGAAATATTTTTTTAATAAAATCATCATATTTTTTATCTAGGCGGTACCCATAACCAATTTCACTATCAATCTGAATATCAGCACCCTGGAGAGTAACTATTATTTTTTGATTTAGTTTTTTTAGTTCCTGAATGTAAATCAAGGTTTTATAATTTACGGAATGAAAGTGCCAAATATCATACTTTTGATTTGATATTATCTTTTTAAAATAGAATTTTAATAAAAAACCAAAATCAATGTTGATATAATATTTCAATAAAAAAACAAAACTTATCAAATATCTATTTAACTTAAAAATTTTGTAATTTCCGTTACTTATTGATTGTTGTTTTAAAAGCATAACATCAACTTGATGACCTTCTTCAATTAGCTTGTTAGCGACATTATGAGTTTGTATTTCAGCACCACCAATATCAGGTAAAAATGTTGAAGGAATAAAAGCTATTTTCATAATTTTATCTGAAAAAACTCACTATTTTTTTTAATAAAAAGTAAAATGAATATACAAAAAACAATAATAAAACTTTTAAAAAATTTTCTTTATTAGATAACCTAATTCTAATTTCTTCTAAATTTTTTTCAAAAAAACTTACCTTTGAAGAAACACCATCCATATCAAATTTTCCAAATATCTCATTTTTATTGGTTGAAGCCCCAACAAATTTTTTATTCTTTATCAATCTATAAAATAAATCACGATCAGCTGAGTAATTAAATTTTATATTATATTTTCCTACTTTTTTTTGGATTTTTTTCTTTATAAAAAAACTTACAGAATGAGAGGGGTAAATATTAAATGTATACCAAAGTCTATGAGGTAAAAAATTATGATAGACTCTTCTTTTTAAAACACTTCCGAAAAGATAATCTATTTTTGATTGATTAAAATATTTGGCAACAATTTTAAAAGTATTTTTATAAAAAAAATCATCAGAATTTAGAATTCCAATTATTTCTCCATTACATCTTTTAAGTCCCTTGTTCATTGCATCATAAATTCCCTTATCTTTTTTACTTTCAAAATACTTTATTCTATTAATCTTTTTTTTAATATATTTTAGAGTTTTGTCTTTTGATCCACCATCAATTATAATGTATTCAATTTTATTTTTAGGATAGTTTTGATTTAAAACACTATCAATGCATCTTAATATTGTTTTATCACTGTTTAAACAAACAGTTATTATAGAAATTTTGGGATATTTATTAGTATCATTTTTGGGCATAGTATTTCTTTGGTTTACCATTTTTTTTAAATCCTCCCAAAAATTCAGGTAAACTTTTTTTTATATGCCAAGAGAAATTTAAATGTTTAAAAACATACCATGGTTTATTAATACCATTGTTAAAGGTATATCTTTTTTGATTAGGATTAAGGTTCATGGCATGAGCAAATTCTGTTGGGTTTGTTTCTATATCAAAATATCCATCACAATAAGATAGCAATAATGTTTCATAGAGAATGTCTCTTCCAAGTTTATATCTATGTAACAACCTTGGATAATTACTCCAAACATCTAAATTTTTTTTTCCTCTTTGTGAATTTGGAAAAAAAATCATTTTTTTACCAAAATAATTTTTAAGCGCATTAAAGTTATTTAAATCTTCTGTGACATAAAAAATTTTATCATATTTATCTTTTTCCAATATATCATTAATTATATTAATCATCTGGTTTATCGTAATTGGATATTCTGTAATTTTATAGCCAGTACCTCTGTGATGTACACCTAAAATTTTTTTACCATCAAATAACTTTTTTTTAAGATAATCTATAGTTTTTAATTTTGTTTTTTTAATCTTAATTTGATCATTTAATATTTTAATAAGAGCATTAGAAGATGTGATTTTATTTTTAAACTCTTTATCTCTGTAAAATTTATTATCTGTCATAATTATATTTTTACTTTTATAAATTTCCTTTAGATTAAAATCTGACAATTTTTCAAAATAATATTCCCAGGAATTATTTGTTCCAAATATCTTTTGTTTTTCATTATAAACTGTTGGATAATTTTCCATATCAACAATTGGTATGAAACCCATTCGTCTAGCAATTTGTATATGATTTATTACATATGCCAGGTTAGAAAATAGTCCAGTTCCTGGAGTTCTTCTAATAACATAAAAAACTTTTTCTGGATTAAGATCACCTCCAATAACATCTAAAATTTTTCTTTTTTGAACTTTATCATTTATCTGAACGATAGGACTATATTCATTTTTATATATTATTTTTTTAATAAAACTTTTAGGAGACAAAGATTTAAAATAATTTTTCATTTTGATTTTTTTAACTTTGATATATGGCAATTATTTAGCACAAATAAAATATTATTGATTGTAATTTATTATTTTAAATATATAAGAATTTTTAATTACTATCTATGTATTGGCCATTACAAGAAAATTTTCTAAATAACAACGCTATAAATCAGCTTTGTAACTTTATAAAAAAAAACAAGCGTTTTACGCAATTTAAAAAAGTGAGAGAATTTGAAAAAAAATTCTCACAATGGAATGGTTCAAAATTTTCTGTGTTTGTAAACTCTGGTAGTTCTGCTAATTTACTAATGATTCAGTGTTGCAAAGAACTTTATAATTGGAAAAATGATGATGAAATTATTGTTCCAGCAGTAACATGGCCGACAACAATCACTCCAGTAATTCAATCAGGTTTAAAGCCAGTGTTTGTAGATGTAAATTTAAAAGATTTTTCATTTGATTACAAATATCTGCAAAAAAAAATATCAAAAAAAACTAAAGCAATATTTGTGGCTCACTTAATTGGATTTCATGCTGATATTGATAGAATAAAAAAAATTATTGGAAAACGAAAAATTATTTTAATTGAAGATTGTTGTGAGTCACAAGGGGCAAAAATAAATGGTAAAAAAGTTGGTAATTTTGGAATTTCAGGAAGTTTCAGTTTTTATTGGGGACATCACATGAGCACAATTGAAGGTGGAATGATTTGCACTAATAATAAAAAGTTTTATGATCTTTGTTTATTAAAACGCTCTCATGGATTAGCGCGAGAACTACTTCCAAAAGATCAAATATATTATAAAAAAAAATATAATAAAAATAATTTTAAATTTTTATTTTTAACAGATGGGTTCAATCTGAGATCTACAGAAATTAATGCCTTTTTAGGATTATTAATGTTAAAAAAAATTAATTCTTGGATAAAAATAAGAAATAATAATTACAAAAATTTTGTTAAAATTTTAAGTCAGTTTAAAAATAAGTTCCAATTTCCAAATTATCAAAAAAATATGTCTTCATTTGTTCTACCATTTATTATGAGTGATAAGAGAGAAAAAAATAAACTTGAGAATCTATTAAATATCAATGGCATAGAGACCAGGCCATTCATAGCTGGAAATCTTTTGAGACAACCTTTCTTATCAAAATTTAGAAATAAAAATTTTCAAAATTCTGAAAAAATTGAATTTAATGCTTTTTATATTGGCAATAACCAATTTGTTGATAAAGAAAGAATTCTTAAGTTGATAAAATTATTGAAAAAATTTTTCGATAAAAAAAAATAAAATTAGCCTTTTTTTAAAATTTGTTTGTACCAACTAATAGTTTTTTGTAAACCTTTTTTGAATTTAATAAAATTGATTTTTTTAAATTCATTTTTGTATTTGTTAATATCAATTTGAACATAATTTGGTGCATCGTGGTTAGTATTTTTATTTTCTTTATATTTAAAAGGAACATTCAATTCTTCTGCAACAATTTTGGCTAATTTGAGTATTGAAATTTTTTCACTTCCACCAACGTTATAAACATTTTTTTTTCCAAAAAATAATATGTTTAGTAACATTTTAATAGCATCGGATATATATATATAAGCTCGAATATTTTTTCCACCTCCATTAATTGCTATCTTTTTTTGAATTAGTCCTTTTTTAATAAACTCATTTAAAACTCTCTGATCATCCTTTTTTACACCTGGACCAAAGGCTAAACATAGTCTAGCTGATTTTGCATTAATATTTCTTCTTCTATAGGAATTAACAATAGCTTCACCACATCTTTTAGATTCGATATAACAAGCTCTCATATGAGAAGGGTTTGTATTACCTATATCTTTCTCAATAAGTTTTGATTTTTTTAAACCACTATAAAGTTCACTTGAACTTATAAATAAAAATTTACCATTTTTGACTAATTTTTTAATTAATTGATTAGTTATTGTTGTATTCAAAGTTATTGTTTCAATATCATTTTTTGTGAATTTTAGAGGTTGAGCATAAGTTGCACCGTGGACAATATAATCAAATTTTCCAATATCTAGAATTTTGTCTGAGGAAAGATTAATTTTTTTGTGTTTAAAATATTTAATTTTTTTTAAAAAATTCAAGTATTTTGGAAGATTAGATTTTGAAATTAAAAAAATCTTTTTTGGTTTGTTTGAAGAATTAATTGATTGTAAAAAAAAACCTATTAAATACTGCCCAATTAAACCAGTTGCACCAGTTATAAGTATTTTTTTTCCTTTTAAAAAACTAAATTTTTTTTTGTTATATATTTCATTACACTCTTCAAAGATAATTTTAAAATTTTTATCGATCATTTAACCTAAATTTTTTTTTATAATTTTAATAATATTTCTTTTTGAGAAACCAAGGTTTTCATCATGTTGTTTTTTTGTCCCATAATTATTTAAAAATTTAAAGGGGACTGATATGTTGTCAATCATTAGATCTTTAATTTTTAGTGATTTAACTAATTCATTAGATATGGAACCAGAGTAAAATGGTTCAACGATTATTAAAGATTTACATCTTTTTTTAATATTTTTTAAAACCATAGTATCAAAGGGTCTTATAGTTGTAGTATATATTAAATTAATCTTAAATTTATCTATTAAGGGGTATAGGAAATTTAAGACTGGACCAACAGCTAAAATTGTAACTTTTGAATTATTGTCAACAAAGTTAGATTTCCCAAATTTGACATTAAAACTTTTTTCATTTTCATGGTCAGATAATCTAAAATAGGTAGGTTGATTATTTTTATATGATTGAATAAAAAGTTTATCAAATTCCTGACTAGTACCTGGAACTACAATTTGCATATTAGGAATATTGTACATTAGATTAATATCCTCTGGACAATGGTGTGTACATCCGAGAGATGCATAATCATAAGATGAACCAATACTAACGAAATTTCCACCTAGTTTATTATATCCAAAATCAATCTTTAATTGCTCGAAAGCTCTACTAACTATAAATGGTGCGATAGTGTGAACAATAGGCCTTAAACCTTCATTTGAAAGACCAGCGGCCAAACTTATCATTGATTGTTCTAGAATTCCAATATTATAGATTCTTTTAGGATTTTTTTTAAATAAATTTCTAAAAGCAAAAACACCAATATCACCTAGTAGAATAACAGTTTTATTATCCTGAATAAAAATTTTAGAAACAGTTTTTGTGAATTGTTTTCTCATTAAATCATTTTGAATTTGAAACAAATCTTTCAATTGTTTTTTGATCGATTTTTTTATGGTGCCATTCTGGATTATTCTCCATGAAGTGTACACCTTTACCCTTTATAGTGTTTGCAATAATTGCTAATGGTTTTTGTTTTTGTTTAAGAATAGTTTTAAATAATATTTTTTCATTATGGCCATCTATTACGTAAGTGGACCAACCAAAAGATAAAAATTTTTTTTTTAAATCATCAATTAATAGGGCTCTATCTGTTGATTTATTTTTATCTATAATACATATAAGATTATCTAATTTGTGATGACTAGCAAGCAAGCATGACTCCCAAACAGAACCTTCGTTACATTCTCCATCACCTATTAATGTAAAAATCTTTCCTTTTTCTTTTTTTATTTTTTTGGCCATTGCCATACCACAAGCAAAAGGAAATCCATGACCTAATGAGCCCGTGGAACTCTCAACTCCTTTAATCTTATTTTTATCTGGATGGCCTCCAAAATTACTATTAAAAGAACAAAAATTATCTAAATTTTTTGTTATTTTAAATTTTTCTAAAACAACATAAAGGGCCAATGAACCATGTCCTTTGCTTAAGATGAATTTATCTAATTTTTTTTTTGTGATATATTTTTTGTATAAAGAATTAATTATATCAAGGATAGATAAAGAACTTGGAACATGTCCTTCACCCCCTTTTTTTGCCAATTCTAAAATTCTAAGGATCAATTTATTCACAATATTTATTCAATTTATTATAATTAAAGGCAATGTATATGTAAGTTTATTTTACAGAATTCTCAAGCTTTAATAATGATTTATAAAAAATTGGAAGATTGATTTTACTAAATCTCTTAATTTTTTTTTTTGCATATTTTGCTTTTTTTTTTGCTTCTGAATAATTTTGCATTACATACTCAATTTTTTTTTCTAATTTTTGTTGATTATTCACTGGTATTATATACCCACCTTTACCATTAATGAGAATATCGTTGGCTCCACTTACATCGGTGGAAATGCATGGTGTTTCATAATTTACAGCTTCAATTAGTACATTTGGCAAACCTTCATAAAATGAATTTAAGATAAATAAATCAGAAGTTAAATAGCAACTTTTTATATTTTTTCTCCAATTAATAATTTTTATATTTTTTAAATATTTAATTTTATCTTCAAGTAGTTTTTTTTGACTCCCTTTTCCTACTATAATTAATTCTATTAATTTATATTTTTGTGATAAATTAGAGAAAGCATCAATCAGAGAAATTATATTTTTTTGGTAGGTAAATCTTCCTACAGATAAAATCCTAAATCTTTTATTTTTAATTTTTTTAATTTTTGAAATTTTTTCAATATATGGATTAAAAATTAAAATTATCTTATTTTTAAAAAAAACAATTTTATTTAATGAATTTTCAGATTTTTTTGATATTGCAATAATTTTATCTGCAAAATTATAAAAGATAAATTTAAGAAATAAGACCAACAATCCAAGAAATTTATTATCTGCATATATGGTTGCTCCGATAGGTTCCTCAGAATTTCTAATTATTACTTTTCTATTTAATAATTTAGAAATAATTATTGCTGGTATATGGCTCTGCATTGAAAATATTATTGAATTATTATTTTTTAATTTGACATATTTGTAAACAGAAAACATTGCTGATAACGCTAGGTTCCATCTAATTGGTAATATAGAAAATTTTTTAAGAGGCTGATTATCAACTATGTATAAATTTTTAGAAAATTTAAATTTATTTTTTTTTGCTTTATGGGAAAAAAGTATAACCTTTACTTTTTTTTGTAACAAATAATTAATTATTTTTATAAGATTTTTTGTAGCTCCACCACTTTCAAACGAAGGATAAAAAATTAGTACTTTTTTAAGCATGAAATTTATTTTCTAATAAATACTATATTTGAATAATTAAAATAATTATGCTCAGGTTTTTCTGGATTAATTATCAACAATTCATTACTAAACGGAAAAATTTTATATGCTTGATAACCTTTCAAAAATTTTGAAAAATAATATAAATTTACATTTTTAAATAAATGATGCCAATTGTATTCAATTTGAATATATTTTGGTTTAAATTTATTTATAACTTTTTTTGCACCAATCAAAACTTCAAGTTCATAGCCTTCAGTATCAATTTTTATCAAGTCAATTTTTTTTAAAGTTATCTTTTTTTTTTTCAAAAAAAAGTTATCTAATGTAACAATTTTACACTTAGTTGATTTTTTTGTATTTTTTAAGTAATCAATTTTTTTTACTTCAGAATTAAAATTAGCCCACTGAAGGTTATCCACATCATAAAAAATTTTTTTTGTTTGCGTTTTATCTCCAACTCCCACATTGAATGTCAATAGTCGATCATGGAATTCTTTTTTTAATAAATTTAATTTTTTGAACGATTTAGGCATTGGCTCGAAAGCAATAATTTTTGAGTTACTGTTATTCAAAATATATTTCGAGTAAGTACCTATATTTGCTCCTATATCAATGCATAAAGAAGGATCAGTTTTACAAATTTTTTCTAAAAATTTTTTTTCTCCACTTGAGTTAAGGCTTTTATGATTATTATATCCAATAAATCTAACAAACAACTTATGCATCACAAGATTAATTGGAAATAAAAACTTTCTTGCAAACAAAAAATCTAAAATATTTAGAATAATTATTTTCATTTTTTAAACTATATTTAAAAGTGAAATATAGTAAGTTAGTAAAAAATGAAAGTTTATTATTGGAGTCCCTTTATATCTCATGTGGCAACAGTTACTGCTGTAATTAATTCTATAATATCTTTAAAAAAATTTTTTTCTAAAAACGATTATAAAATTATAAATGTGTTTAAAGAATGGTCTCCATATGAAGAAGAACTTAACAAGAATCAAATCAATTGTGTTGATCTAGAAACTTTACTTAATATAAAATTTTTGCCAAAATTAGGGTTTGTTAAAAGTAGATTAACTTACATTTTAACTTATATTTTCTCTATTATTAGACTTCATAAACTTTTAAAAAAAGAAAAACCTGATTTTTTAATAGTGCATTTAATATCCTCAATTCCTCTATCTCTATTGTTGTTATTTAACTATGATACAAAGTTTATTCTAAGAATTTCAGGTTATCCAAAAATGACATTTATAAGAAAATCTCTTTGGAAACTATGTAATAAAAAATTATATAAAATATTTTGTCCCACAAATCATACTAAAAATTACATGATAAAACAGAATATATTTTCAGATGGAAAAATATTTTTAGTTAGAGATCCAATTATCAATGTAAAAAAAATAAACAGAGAAAAAAAATTAGATTTTGAAGAAAATTTTAATTGGTTAAAAAATAAAAAATTTATAATTTCAATAGGCAGACTAACAAAACAAAAAAACTTTACTTTTTTAATAAATGAATTTAATGAAACTTTGTTAAAATTTCCAAACTTAAATCTTATAATATTAGGTGATGGAGATGAAAAAAATGATTTAAAAAAATTGATAATTAAAAAAAAACTCCAAGAAAAAGTTTTTTTAATAGGAAATCAAAAAAATATTTATCCTTTTTTGTTTCATTCACTATTTTTTTTATTAACATCCAATTGGGAGGATCCTGGTTTTGTAATCTTAGAAGCCATGTATTCAAAAAAAATAGTTTTATCGAGTGATTGTGAAAGTGGTCCAATAGATATAGTTAAACATAATTTAAACGGATTTTTATATGAAAAAAAAAATGGTGAGGATTTTCAACTAAAGATAAATCAAATTATGGGTTTATTAAATGATAATCAATTAAAAAAAGATTTAATTTTAAAATCTGGTTTAAAAACATCAAAATTTTATACTTTATTTAATCATTATAAAGATATAAGCCCACATCTTAATTAATTTCATGAAGATAGCCATATTATTAGAAACAAATTCTTCTGGTGGAGGTTCTTTTACACACTCCGTTAACACGTGTTTAGATTTAAAAAGATCTTGTAAAAAAAAAGAGGAAATTATTGTTTATACACAATTTAAAAATAGTTTTGAAATTCTAAAGAAACTAAAAATCCCAGTAAAGTTTTTCTCTCATTCATTTTTTGATAAAATATTGTTAAAAATTTCTGTTTTTAAGTTTTTCAGAATTTTTACAAATATATTAAACATTAAAACAACAATTGAAAAAACTATTATAAAAAATAAGAGCGATCTAATTTTTTTTCCTGTTCTTTCCGATACTGTTTTTTGCTTAAAAAAAATGAAATTCATATCAACACTACTTGATTTGGAACACTTTAAACATTCTAAATTTCCAGAAATTACAAAAAAAGAGTTTAAGTATAGAGAAAATCTATATTTTTATTCTCTCAGAAGATCAGTACTAATTATTACAAGCTGCGAAAGTATTAAAAGAAATCTATGCAATCATTATAAAATCAATAAAAAAAAAGTTTTTATAATACCATATACACCAAGCAATTTGTTTGTTGAAACAAAGCTTAAAAGAGAATTTTTGGAAAAATATAAAAAAATAAAAAATTATTTTTTTTATCCAGCTCAAATTTGGGGTCACAAAAATCATATAACGATCTTAAAGGCTGTTAAAATTTTAAATAGAAAAAACAAAGTTATAAATTTAGTGTTTTCTGGGAGAGATAGAGGATACAAAAAAATTTTAGATGCTTATATTAAAAAGAATAAAATTAGAAATGTATATTTTACTGGATTTTTAAGCTCTGGTGAAATGCATTACATTTATAAAAATTGTAAAGCTGTAATTTTTACTACCTTATGGGGTCCTAATGCTATCCCACCATTAGAGACATGGTCTTATAAAAAGCCATTAATATATAATAATAGACTAGAGGATGACGTTCAAAAGAATACAGCTTTAATAGGAAATGTTAAAGATGTAAAATTTATTGCTAATTCAATAGAAAAGATTTTAAACAATAAATATAATAAGAATTTTATTTTAAATGGTAGTATAAAACTCCAAATAATAAAAAAAAATAGTAGAAAACAATATATAAAATTAAATAAAAAACTAAGTTTTCTTAATTGAAATGAAAAAAAAAATTTTAGGTCTTATTCCTGTAAGATTAAATTCATCAAGACTGACTCGAAAATCATTATTATTGATAAAAAACATACCTTTAATAATTCATACTTACAAAAGAGCAAAATTATCTAAGAAGTTAGATGACCTAATTATTTGCTGTGATGATAAAAAAATTATTAATGTAGCAAAAAAATATAATGCAAAGGCAATTATTACCTCAAAAAAACATAAGAATGGAACTGAAAGAATTAATGAAGCATATAATAAAATTAAAAAAAAATATGATTTAATAATTGATATTCAGGGAGATGAACCACTTATCAATCCAAATCAAATCGATAATGTGATTAAATTTCATCTTAAAAATTTTAAAAGTGATATAATTTTGCCATCATTAAAGCTAAAAAATATATCTAGTTATAATATAGTAAAAGTCGTTGCTGATAAAAATGATAAAGTTTTATATTTATCAAGAAGTAAAATACCTCACAATTATAATAAAAATGCTGATTATTACTTAAAACATTTGTCCATTATTTCTTTTAAACCATCAGCTTTAAAAAATTTCTGTAATAGTAAACAGTCAAGATTAGAAAAGATTGAAGGTATTGAATTGTTAAGAGCAATTGAAATTGGGTTAAATATTAAGACAACTACTATTAGAGGAAATAGTTTTTCAGTAGATATTAAGGAAGATTTTTTAAAAGCCAAAAGGTTTATGGAAAAAGATAAGCTATTTAAATTATACGAAAAAAACTAATTAAAAAGTGTAATTTTTTATATTGTCTAATTATTTTGTATGAAAAAAAAAAGATTGATTATTTTCGATTTGGACGGTGTTTTGATAGATTCAGTTTTAAATATGAAATCAGCTCTACAAAGAACATCTTTATCATTAGGTATTAATCTTAGATTCAATTTGTATAAAAAATATTTGGGTCTACCTTTTGAAAAAATTATGAATAAAATGGGTATAACAAGAGACATTCAAAAAATAAAAAAAACTTACTCGTACTTTTCAAAAAAAAATATTTCTAAAATTAAAATAAAAAATAAACATTTAATTCAACTTAAAAAATTAAATAAAGATTTTGATTTTGCAGTATTTACCTCAAAAGACAAAGCGAGGACAAATTTAATTTTAAAAAGGTACAATTTTTTTAAGTATATTGTGAGTTCTGATGATGTGAGAAAAGGCAAACCGAACAAAGAAGGTGTGATTAAAATTCTTAAAAAATGTAAAGTAGAAAAAAAAAATTGTGTTTATATTGGAGACAGTTTTTATGACTACAAAGCAGCAAAAAATTCAAAAATACTATATTTGCATGCTAAATGGGGGTATGAAAAAAATTTAAATAAACAATTCAAAATCAAAGAAATAACAAATTTTACATCAATAAAGAAGCATTTATCATGAATTTAGTTTCTGTAATAATGCCTTATTATAAAAAAAAAAATTTTATTAAGTCTTCAATCGACTCAATATTAAAACAAACAAATCAAAATTTTGAAATAATAATTATTTATGATGATAAAATTTTAGATGACTACGATTATATTTTGCAATTTCAACAATTAGACGAAAGAATAAGAGTAATTAGAAATGAAGATAATATTGGAGCAGGGCACTCCAGAAATAAAGGAATTTTAGAGTCAAAAGGAAATTTTATCGCATTTTTAGATTGTGATGATTATTGGCATAAAGACAAGCTTGAAAAACAACTTATGTTTATGACCAAAAATAAAATATCATTTTCATTTACTTCTTATAATGTAGTTAATTTAAATAACGATATAATTAAATTTAATAAAGCACCAAAAAAGATAAAATTTAATGATTTAATAAAAGATTGTAAAATAGGATTATCTACCGTGATGCTTGAAAAAAATTTATTTAATCAAGATTGTATGTTTCCCAAATTAACAACTAAGGAAGACTTTGTGTTATGGTTAAAAATTTCAAAAAGGATTGACTTATTTGGTTTAGATGAGCCCCTAGTAAATTGGAGAAAATTAGACGACTCTCTTTCATCAAATTTATTTCAAAAAATAAAAGATGGATATAAAGTGTACAATAGTTATCTTGGTTTAAATCCGATTATGTCGATTTATTATTTACTTTTATTATCAATTAATTATCTTAAAAAAAATTAAATAAATGTCTATATATCTAACGATATTGTTTGTTATTTGTTTTTCGTATTTACTTATTACAATTTGTAAAAAAAAAATGATATTAATGAATTCTAATGGTAACAGACACCAGGAATTTGTTGGAAATACTCAGACACCATTAATAGGTGGTATAATTTTATTTATTTCATTGTTTTTGTTTAATTATGACAAAATAGGATTATTTTTATTTTTTATGGCTGGAATTTTTTTTATTGGTCTTTTTTCAGATTTAAAAAAGTTTAATTCACCAATTTATAGATTTTTAATTCAAATATTATTAATTGTAATTTGCGTTTATTTTTTAAATTTGAACTTACTTATTACTAGAGTAAATTTTTTAGATTATTTACTAAAAAACTATATTTTTTCTATTATTTTTACTTCCTTTTGTATTTTAATAATTATTAATGGTTCAAACTTTATTGATGGTATAAATACTTTGGTAATTGGATATTATTTGATTATTTGTTGTGCTTTAATATATCTACAACACAATGGTTTAATTGTTTCATTTTTTTTTCCGTTAGATTTATTGACTATATGCTTAGTCTGTCTGTTAGTTTTTAACTCATTCAATAAGTTGTTCCTTGGAGATTCTGGAGCATATCTTTTAGGTTTTTTGTTCAGTGTAGAATTAATTAATTTATATTTGCAAAATTTAAATATTACTCCGTTTTTTATTATTTTATTACTCTGGTATCCAGCATTTGAAAATTTATTTTCTATATTTCGAAAGATAAATTTTAAAAAATCTCCTATATTTCCTGACACAAATCATTTGCATCAATTAATATTTTCTTTTTTTAAGAGTAAAAAATTTTCTTCTACCATATCAAACAATTTGACAGGGTTAATGATTAATTTTTATAATGCAATAATTGTAGGGATATCTTTAATTAACCCATTTAATACACAATTCCAAATAATATTAATATTTTTCAATCTGATTGTTTATACTTTTTTTTATATGAGGTTGTTTAAATATAGATAAAAAAATTATTTTTTAAAAAAAAGTTTAATCATAAAAATCAAGATTAAAAAACCATCTTTAAATGCATTTACTTTTTTTTTACCTGCAATTCTTCTTCTTTCAAAGGAATTTATTGTGCCAATTTTCATTTTATTTTTTTTTGCTTTTATTGGTAGTTCTACACAAAAACCAAAATCTGATTTAGACAAATCTAGACTTTTTGCCTTCTCGGTTTTTCCAATTACAAAAGTATAAAGTATATCTGTTATTGGAAGATTGAAAAAAATATTTCCTAATTTAGTGAAAATAAAATTACCGATCAGGGTAATTAGCGTGTCATCATCACTTCCAGAATTTTCTTGATATCTTGAAGCGAAAACAAAATCTAAATTTGAATCTTCAATTTTATTTAACATTCCATTTAACTCCGAGGGATTAAATGAGCCATCAGCATTGAATATACAAAAATATTTAGTATTTGTTTGAGAAATACCTTGTATAAGAGCATTACCATATCCATTACTTTTTTGAAAAATTATTTCACAATTATAATTTTTAATAGAATTTATTGTTAAAACATCGTCTTTTTGGAGTAAAATTTTTGTTTTTAAATCGAATTTTTTTAGTTCCTCTAATACATCAGGTAAAGACTCAGACTCATTTTTGGCAGGTATTATAAGAGTTAGTTCTTTCATAAATTTTTGATAAATGTATAAATTAAGTATCTTGTTAATAATATAAATAAATAAAGTTTATATCTATAATATTTAATATTAATTAAGATAAATTATACACCAATAATGTGAGCAGGCATTTAATTATAAAAAACAATGAATATCTAAAAGTCCTATGAATCTTGAGATACTAGTTTTTTTTTCATTTTATTTTTTAGCTATTTTTTCTGTTATTGGATATGGATTATTTTTTGCTAATTTAACGAATTTCAAAAGTGCTTCACAAAATCAAGGATATTTAGGTCTAGTAGGATTATTTTTTTTAACTATATATTCATACTTATCAAATTTTTTTTATTCACACGGTTTAGTACATAATTCATTTTTACTTTTTGTTGGTTTATTTCTTTATTTTTATTTATCAGATAACAAAAAAACTGAAGATAAAAATCAAATTTTTATAACAATCATAATTTTTTTGATTCTATTTATTGCTATATTAATTTTCAAAACACACGATGATTTTCCGTACTATCATTTTGCCTACAGTTATTATTTGACCCAATCATCTTCTTTTATTGGGATCGGTGCCTTTAATCATGGGTTTAGAACGCCTTCTTCTATATTTTATATGAATTCTTTATTTTATTTGCCAATATTAAAGTTTTATTTATTTCACATTCCAGCTTTGATGATTATGGGTTTTGTTAATATTATTTTAATAAAAAATATCCTAAATAATTTGGATAAAACCAGTGTAAATTTTATAACATTTTTTTCCTTATTTTCTTTTTTGTTCATAAATATTTTTTTTTACAGAGTAGGAGAGCACGGAACTGATAGATCATCACAAATTTTAGTCTTTATTTTGTTAATAGAAATTTTATTATTAATCAACTTTAAATACGAATTTGATGATAAACTTTCAAAAATATTTATCCTTTTAGGTTTAATCATATCTTTAAAAGCGTTTTATATTTTATACATACTTTTTTTAATTCCTGTTGTTTTAAAATTTATAAAAGTCAAAAATAATTTTAATTTATTGAGTATTATAAAAAATAAATTCTGTATTTTTTTTATATTAATAACTTGTTTAATGTTGCTAACAAATTTTTTTAATACAGGTTGTTTTATTTATCCTATAAGTGCAAGTTGTTTGCCAAATTTAAGTTGGGCCTTTGATGTTGAGTTAGTAAATCAAATGAATGATTGGTATGAACAGTGGTCTAAAGCAGGCGCAGGTCCAAATTTTAGGGTAGATAATCCACAAGAATATATAAAATTTTTAAATTGGGTGCCTAATTGGATAGATGTTTATTTCTTCAATAAAGTTTCAGATTTCGTTTTGGGTGTCCTTTTTACAGTTTTAATAGTTTTTTTTACTTTCAATTCAAAAGTAAAAAATAAGATTGAACCCCGAAATATTTTTTTGATTTATTTAACAATGATAATTTTATTTTTTGAGTGGTTTTATAATCATCCTGCACTTAGATATGGAGGATATTGCATAATATCTTCTTTAATTTTTTTACCAATAGCACAAATTTTAGAAAAAAAAGTTAATCTAAAAAATAAAAATTTGAGTATGAAATTTAAAGTTTTAGTAATATCGGGTTTTATAATTTTTTTTGGTAGAAATTTGGATAGAATTAGTAATGAAAAAGAGATTTATGGATATAATTTTTTAGCGCAACCATATTATTCATTTAATAATCAATTTTTTTCAATTCAAAATGAATTTGCAAAATTAATCAAAAATTTCGAAGAATGTAAAAAAGATGTTGATAATAATTGCTCAAAAGATCTTGAGCCAAAAGTCGTTAAATCTTTTGGAAAATATATATTTATAAACAACAGATGATAAAATTTTTTATTCTAAGATTGTTAGGTGTTTTTGATTATTATCATCAATTAAAAATAATAGATTTTATAAAAAAAAATAATTTAGATAATATAAGTGTTTTTTTTGATATTGGTGCTCACAAAGGAGAGTCAATTAATCTTTTTTTAAAAAACCTAAATATTAAAAAAATAATTTCTTTTGAATCAAGTCCATTAAATTTTGAGATTTTGAAAAAAAATAGAGAAAAATTGCAGAAAAAATTTAAAAATAATACTATTGAAATTATTAATTTAACTCTTGGATCTTCATATAAAAATGCAACTATCAAACAAATTGATGAAAGTTCATCATCAACACTAAATGATATTAACATTCATTCAAAATATTTTAAAAAGAAGAAACTACTACTTTTTAACAAAATTGATAAAAAATTTTATAAAGAAATATCAGTTAAAATAACACCCCTTAGTGATTTTATTGAAGAAAGCAATATTGAAAAAATTGATTTTATAAAAATTGATACTGAGGGTTATGAATATGAAATTTTGAAAGGCTTAGGAAAAAAGTTTCATATAGTAAAGATTATAATGTTTGAGCATCATTATGATGACATGTTGAAAAAAAATTATAAGTTTAAAGATATCCATAAAATACTAAAACAGAATAATTTTGATCGAATTTATAAGGCTAAAATGCCATTTAGAAAAACTTTTGAATATATTTATGTAAATAAGAAAAAAATTTGATAAATAGAGAAACTAACTTTAAAAAATTTTTAAAATAGAAATTATTAATGAATTAAAATTTTTGAATTTATGAAAAAAAAAATTGCACTTATATTTGGAATAACAGGTCAAGATGGATCATATCTTGCAGAATTTTTGATTAAAAAAAAATATATAGTTCATGGTGTCAAAAGAAGATCCTCTTCTATAAACACTCAAAGAGTTGACCATATTTATCAAGACCCTCATGAAAGTAAAAGGAATTTCTTTTTACATTACGGTGATATAACAGACTCAACCTCAGTTTCTAAACTAATAAGCAGTATAAAGCCAAATGAAATTTATAATTTAGCAGCACAATCGCATGTAGCTGTATCTTTTGAAGTCCCAGAGTATACGGCAAATGCAGATGCACTTGGTACTTTAAGAATTTTAGAGGCTATTAAATTTCATAAGTTAGAAAAAAAAACAAAGTTTTATCAAGCAGGTACATCAGAGATGTATGGCAAGGTTCAAAGCATTCCTCAAAATGAAAAAACTAATTTTTATCCTTTAAGTCCCTATGGTGTTGCAAAATTATATGCGCATTGGATTACAAAAAATTATAGAGAAGCATATGGTATTTTTGGTGCAAATGGAATTTTATTTAATCACGAAAGTCCAAGAAGAGGAGAAACTTTTGTTACAAAAAAAATAGTTAATGCTTTATGCAAAATAAAACTTGGATTACAAAAAAAACTTTATTTAGGAAATTTAAATGCAAAAAGAGATTGGGGGCATGCATCAGATTATGTCGAGGCGATGTGGAAAATATTGCAACAAAAAAAACCAGATGACTACGTTATTGCAACAGGTAAACAATACAGTGTAAAACAATTCGTAAGTCTTGTTTCAAAAAAGCTTGGATTGAAGATTGTTTGGAAAGGGAGGGGGCTCAATGAAAAGGCAATAGATATTGATACAAAAAAAGTAATTGTTGAATGTGATAAAAAATATTTTAGACCGCTGGATGTAAATACACTATTAGGTGATGCTTTTAAAGCGAGAAAAAAATTAGGTTGGAGACCTAAAATAAATATAGAAAAGCTAGTTGATGATATGGTTTTTGAAGAAAAAAAATCTTTAGAAAATTATGTTGAATAAAAATTCTAAAATTTTTTTGGCAGGACATAATGGGCTAGTTGGTGGTGCAATTTTAAGAAAATTAATTAATAATGGGTATAAAAACATAATTACAATTTCAAAGAAAAAGTTAGATCTTAGAAATCAAAATAAAGTTTTTAACTTTATCAAACAAAAAAAACCAAAATTTATAATTGATGCAGCAGCTAGCGTTGGAGGAATAGGAGCCAACAACACCTATAAAGCTGATTTTATTTACAATAATATGTCTATACAAAACAATTTAATTCACTCTGCTTTTTTAAATGGAATAAAAAATTTAATATTTTTAGGATCTAGTTGTGTTTATCCTAGAAAATGTAAGCAACCAATAAAAGAAAAATATCTTTTAACAGGCCCCTTGGAGAAAACTAATGAACCATATGCTATCGCAAAAATTTCAGGTATTAAAATGTGCGAAAGTTATAATTTTCAACATAAAACAAATTATCTATGTCTTATGCCATGTAATGCATTTGGACCTAATGATAATTATGATTTATTAACATCGCATTTTTTCCCAGCTTTAATTAGACGGTTAAGTGATGCAGCACGTAGTAAAAAAAAATCTATTACCTTATGGGGAACTGGAAAAGCTAAACGCGAATTTATTTATGTTGATGATATTGCTGATGCATGTATTTTTTTTATGAATAAAAAAACAAATCATTCCTTAATAAATATTGGTAGTGAAGAAGAGAATACAGTCAAACAATGTGCTGAGAAAGTAAAAAGAAAAATTGAAGAAAAATTTGGAAAAAAAATTCAGATTAAATTTGATAATAATAAATTAATAGATGGAACACCTAGAAAAGTTTTGGATTGTTCGCTAGCTAGATCTTATGGTTGGAGAAAAAAAGTTAGTTTTGAAGAGGGCCTAGAATTGACTTTGAAAGATTTTTTTAGCAGAAAAAAAAATTATAGAAAAATAAAATTTTAATTTAGTGAAAAATATTATTATTGTAACTGGAGGTGCTGGTTTTGTTGGTTCAAATTTAATTGAATATTTTGTTAAAAGAACAAATTATAGAATTATAAGCTATGATAATTATTCTACAGGAAGTAAAAAAAACCATATCAAAAATAAAAGAATAAATTACATAAAAGCAAATACAAAAGATATTTCAAAAATATTAAAAAATAAAAAAAAAAATATTCATTCAATATTTCATTTTGGTGAGTTTGCGAGAATTTACCAAAGCTTTCTTAAAATGAATGAATGCATAGAGTCAAATTCAATAGGCACACATGCAGTTATCAAATTTTGCATTGAAAACAAAATTAAATTGATTTATTCGGCAACATCAGCCAGCCTGGGAAATAAAGGTGAGGATAAAAATCTTTCTCCTTACGCTTTTACAAAATCAAAAAATTTAGAATTATTAAATAATTTGAAAAAATGGTTTAATTTTAAATTTGAAATTATTTATTTTTATAATGTGTATGGTAAACGACAAATTTGTACTGGTAAAATGGCTACAGTCGTTGGTATCTTTGAAGACAGTTATAAAAAAAATATTCCATTGCCTATTGTTAAACCCGGCACACAAACAAGAAGATTTACTCATATAAATGACACAATAGAGGTTTGTTTTGAGGCTTGGAAAAAAAGTAAAAACAGACATTACAGTATTTCTAATAAAAAAAGTTATTCGATTAAAGATGTTGCGAATATGTTTAATTCCAAAATTAAATTTCTACCCCAAAGAAAAGGTGAGAGGTATGCATCTGCACTGACTCAAATGAATTTATCAAATAAAGTTCATAAAAGATTTGGAAAAATTGATTTAAAAGATTACATTAAATCAATTATTAGATGAAAATCTAATACTGATATTCCAGTATTTAGAAATTACTCCTTACTACTTTGATCTAAAAGTAATAAACCAAAAATTTAATTGAATAATCTTCAAATTAAAGGCCAAAAATAAGTTTTTTTGTTAAAAAAAATTATTGATAAAGTTTCTTTTATATACTACTAAACGTTGCCGGTAATTATTGCGAAAGTGTTATACCCGATCCCATTCCGAACTCGGTAGTCAAGCCTTTCAGCGCCGATGGTACTTTGTCTTAAGGCACGGGAGAGTAGGTCGTTGCCGGCATTTGAATTGAAATTATGAAAATAAAAAGTTCTTTAAAGTCATTAAAAAAAAGAGATCTTAATTCTAAACTTGTTAGAAGAAGAGGAAGAGTTTATATAATTAATAAAACAAACCCAAAATTTAAAGCAAGACAAAAATAATTTTTATGGATAATGAAAACCATAAAAATACCTGGAATAATTTTACAAAATTCGTGCTGTGGGGAACTGTCGCTGTTATAATAGTTTTGGTTTTAATGGCATTGTTCTTGCTCTAAAGTTATTCAATGAAAATTGTTTCGATTTCAGAAGATAAAAGTTTAGAAAAAAGGATTGCAATTACTCCAGAAACTGCAAAAAAATATATATCAACAGGGTTTGAAGTTTCATTGTCAAAAAATTATGGAGAGCATTTAGGCTTTTCTGATGAAGAATACAAAAAATTGGGTGTAAGTATTTTGGATAATGAAAAAGATATTATTGATTCAGCAAACATTATTGTTCAGCTTGGACTACCATCAGATGAAAAAATTTCATATTTAAAAGAGAATCAAAATTTGATTGGTGTTTTAAATCCTTATAAAAATAAACAAAAGATTGACAGTTTAATAAAAAAAAAAGTGAACAATTTTTCTCTAGAGCTATTGCCAAGAATTACACGAGCCCAATCTATGGATATTCTTTCATCTCAAGCAAATTTAGCTGGATATAAAGCAGTTATTGAATCCTTCTCTCATTTTAAAAAAGCAGTGCCAATGATGATGACTGCTGCAGGAACAGTTCCAGCAGCAAAAGTTTTAGTAGTTGGTGCTGGTGTTGCTGGTTTACAAGCGATTGCAACAGCTAAAAGAATGGGAGCTATAGTTTTTGCAACAGATGTAAGAATGGCATCTAAAGAACAAGTTGAAAGTTTAGGTGGCAAGTTTTTAACAGTGGAAGGATCAGAAAATTTAGAAACTGAAGGAGGATATGCAAAAGAAACATCAGATGAATTCAAAAAGAAACAAGAGGAACTTTTAGCTGAAACTATTAAGAAGATTGATATTATAATTTGCACAGCATTAATACCTGGAAAAAAAGCTCCACTAATTATAAAAGACTCAATGATTAATAATATGCAGCCTGGTTCAATTATTTATGATTTAGCTGCAATACAAGGCGGCAACACAGCATATACCGAACTAGATAAGATTATTGAAAAAAATGGTATTAAAATTATGGGTGAAACAAATATTTTAAATAACCTTCCTGGGTCAGCCTCAAATCTTTATGCAAAAAATATCTTTAATTTTGTTTTAAATCTGTATGATAAAGAAGAGAAAAAAATAAATATAAATTTAGAAGACGAAATAATAGAAAAAACTTTGATAAAATAAAATTATGGAAATAGATCCTTTTATATTCAGATTAAGTATATTTATTCTCTCAATTTTTATTGGTTACTATGTAGTTTGGAGCGTAACACCATCATTACATACGCCATTAATGTCTGTAACTAATGCAATTTCATCAGTAATCATTGTTGGTGCAATCATCGCTGGTTTGGCTGGAAATTCTACTACAATTTTTAACACTTCAAGTATCTTTGGATTTTTAGCTATATCGTTAGCAGCAATAAATATATTTGGTGGATTTTTAGTAACTCAAAGAATGTTGGCAATGTATAAAAAAAAGAAAAAGGATAAAAAATGATCTCTGCAAATTTATCTGCGATTTTTTACTTAATTTCTGGAGTTTTATTCATTTTAGCCTTGAGGGGCTTGTCATCACCAGAAACTTCTAGGCAAGGAAATTTTTTTGGAATTTTAGGAATGATTATTGCAATTACAGTAACATTTTTATCAATTGGAAATTTTGCGAGTGGTTTTATATTTGTTTTAATTTTTCTTTTAATTGGAGGATTGATAGGGGCATTTATTGCTTACAAAATACCCATGACAGCTATGCCAGAACTTGTTGCTGGCTTTCACAGTCTAGTTGGATTGGCTGCTGTATTTGTAGCTATTTCTGCTTTCTTAAATCCTGAAGCATTTAATCTTGGTTCATCAGGAAATATAAATCTTGGAAGTTTGATTGAAATGTCAATTGGAGCAGCTGTAGGTGCAATTACTTTTTCAGGTTCCGTAATTGCTTTTTTAAAACTTCAAGGAATAATGTCAGGATCTCCAATAACATTTAAAGGACAGCATCCACTTAATGCTATAATTCTAATATCAATAGTAATTTTAATATATTTACTTTGTTCATCTCAATCCGCTAGTTTGTTTTGGATATTGCTGTCAGTTTCATTTTTAATTGGATTCTTATTAATTATCCCAATCGGTGGCGCAGATATGCCAGTAGTAATTTCTATGCTTAATTCATATTCTGGATGGGCAGCAGCAGGAATTGGATTTACATTAGAAAATACAGCCTTAATTATTACTGGTGCTTTAGTTGGGTCTTCAGGTGCAATTTTATCTTACATTATGTGCAAAGGAATGAACCGTTCATTTTTTAATGTAATATTAGGAGGATTTGGAGCAACTGAACAATCAAGTACATCACAAAATAAAGAGCAAAGACCAGTAAAAAGTGGTAACGCCGATGATGCAGCTTTTTTAATGAAAAATGCTTCATCTGTAATAATTGTTCCAGGTTATGGTATGGCAGTTGCACAGGCTCAACATGCATTGAGAGAAATGGTAGATACACTTAAAAAAAATGATATTAAAGTTTCTTATGCTATCCATCCTGTTGCTGGTAGAATGCCAGGTCATATGAACGTTTTGTTAGCTGAGGCAAATGTTCCTTATGATGAAGTGTTTGAATTAGAGGAAATTAATAATGATTTTGCTAACGCTGATGTTGCTTTCGTAATAGGCGCTAATGA
>Ga0315315_10000518_pt1 | contig 32751 bp, 32 predicted proteins | sample M140m3416metaG_FD_203699 | JGI IMG/M metagenome (GOLD analysis project Ga0315315, IMG submission 203699) | Ammonia-oxidizing marine archaeal communities from Monterey Bay, California, United States - M1 40m 3416 | ecosystem: Environmental > Aquatic > Marine > Intertidal zone | place: USA... | reverse complement strand
TTCAATTCATATAATTCGTCTTCGTTAAAAACGGGTATGACTTGAATAAGATTATCCATATGTAAACAGATCGTATATCCTTTAATTATTTTCCAATTCGGAAACGCGTTCCAATAAAGCGTGATACGCTTGTTCCATGACTAATATTCGTTCTTGTAAATTTGATGTTTTTAATTTTTCGCGATCTAAATCTTCTTGGTAACCGTCTATAATTTTTTTAAAATGTAAGACACTGTCATCAGTTTCTGTTTGGTATGAAATTATGGTATCTCTCGTTTCCGTTTTAAATGTTGAAAATTCCGTTTTAAATGCTGAAAAATCCGTTTCTGTTTTTTTATCGGCATTTATGAGATCATCTTTAAATGCTAAAACGGTAGAATCTAGTAGTGAAACATTAGATTTTATAGTTGAAAGTTTTGTATCTAATGTATCTACCGCATCTTGAAATGTATGAATTTTACTAACTTTTATATTTCCAGAATTATCACCTATAGCCGTATATGATCCCATAACATCTACGCTAATATGCGCATAATCAATTTCCGGAAATTTTATTTTCATTTTTTCTTCCTTTTCTTTTTCATATATCTTCGTGACACGAAGATTCCGAACTTCATCGTTATCATCATCCGAATCTATAACGGCGGGTATTTGGACTGAATTTTTAGATACAACGACTTTGTACATCCTAGTATATTCAATTAAATTAAATTATGAGATTAAACTGACACAATCTTGGAAGACCTCCCGGCGCTGGACCGCTGCTTGTAATTTCTAACCACTTGAAAGCATAATATAAATAACTCGCCGTAAGAGTACCAAAATCTATAACAACTGGACTTTGAGAGTTGGAAGATCCAGTCCCTGTATTTATAGTTTGATCCATAGAAAATAAAAGATTCCAATTAGTTCCATCATTACTTCCAAGTAATCTTAGTTTTTGCGGAAAATTTGAACCTGCTTGTGATCGTATTACTATACCTTCCACCTGTTGAGCAGATGGTAATTGTATCTTAACCCATGGTCCGTTATACGTTCCCCATCCTGTCCAAGTTGTGGGGTATTGTTGATATGAACTACTATACGTTGTTCTTCTATAATAAATATTATTAATAAAAACCGTATCGGCGAAAACGGTGGTCCCTATACCAGCACCACTATAATTAGTACTCGCAGATCTATCAAAAGCATTTATTAAATCTGTCGCAGGATCTGCATGTCCAGATATTGTATACCCGTATTGGGTAGTAGATGTCATGACGGGTGGTAATAATTGAGTGGATGTATAATTAGAATACGTTCCATATGTAAACGAATTTATGGTACCGGTAGGATTAGATGAACCTGCTATGATATTAAATTGCGCAAGACGAGGAAGGTATGTCCCAGTTTGCTGTGTATTTGCGAGCCATTGGAAAACATATCTATTATACGATGCCGAAGGTGTAAACAATAATACATTGGCATTACTCCCGTAGTAGCCGGAAGCAGTTCCACCTGGATTTAGTATAGTGACATCCGTCGAAAATACTAAGTTCCAATTGGTTCCGTCGGTACTTCCGAGTAATCTTAGTTTTTGTGGTACAACTAACGAACCGGTCGCTCGCACCACTATACCCTGAATAGTTATGGAACTCGGCAAATCAACCCTTAACCAAGGCCCCGTAAGAGTTCCGACACCTGTCCAACTTGTAGATGGACCCTTGTATACGTTATTATCCCAGTGGGATGCCCACCCCCCACCTAGTACACCGTTCCAATTTGTTGTAGCCGTTCTATCGAATGCTTGTATAACTCCGTACCCACTACTACCACTCGTACCACCAGATACCGCTATTCCAGAAATGGTATACCCACTTTGAGATGTGGATGTCATGACAGGTGGTAATAATTGAGTGGATGTATAATTAGAATAGGTTCCATAAGTATAACTGGTAGTTGTGGAACTACTTGACGAGGAACCTATAGTTTTACTTAAAAAATCTGTAAAACGGATAGTCCCAGATCCTGGTGCTGTACTACCATCGGAAAATACCGTACTATACAACTCGGTTAAACCGTGTGGTATAGTTCCCCCAGCTTCAACTGAAATAGTATTTAAACTAATTGGATATTGTATGATAGTTCCACTTCCACTTCCACTTCCACCTCCACCTCCCGCGCCCGCAACGTTGAGTGCGTTTATGGTTATGTTTCGTACGCGATCCTCGGCTTGTACACCACCACTTCGCCCCGTCACGGCGACATACGTGGGTGTATTGTAACGTGTTGCATACGTCGTACCGAAATCGTACGTAGTCGTTTTGAGTGTTGTTCCACTCGAATTCCGAATAGTAGAAGTCATCACACCGTTATTAAACGTAACGGTAACGGGCATCCACCCATTCATTTGTAAACTTACTGATTGCTGCGAAACCCTGGTTGCCGTATGATCATATAACTCTACATAATCAGATCCGTAATATTCCCATCGCATATACGCTCCACCGTGACCATTTGTTCCAATCGCACCGTCATTGGTAGTAATCGGGTTAGTCGCATAGAAAATAAAACGCATATCGTCAGCACCACCGTAATTAATGGGTAAAATGTAGATCTCAAACGTCGCCTCCCAGTTATTCGTTAACGTCGTCTGCCAATAGACAGACCCTATACGACTTGTACCTCCTTGCGTGACGCGAATATACCCATTTACCGTATCACGGATCGCAGTGTTGTTCGCGTTACCACTCAGAGTGCCTGTAAAGGTTGTTCCAGAAGCCTGGTCATCGAATACGAGTTGTTGTGTACCAGAGCCACTCCCGGTGGTTCCCCAAAATTGCAATTCACCTATCACTAACCAACCTCCACCCGCGCCTGTTCTCGTCACGACAACTGCGTAATATGTATATCCTGTAGTCGCTACAGCTGTTATTTGATCAAATTGACCAGAAGTTGCGGGTGTTAGATTAGTGGCAGATGTTATAACAGTCCACGAAGAATTGTCGTTACTACCGAGTATGGTAAGATCTTTAGGCGCTTGTGTTGAATTAGGATCGGCGGGATCATTACGCGGTGCTATTTTCATGTACGATAGAGTCATAGCACTCGGTAGTTCGAGTTTGATCCATTCACCGTTTACACCACCTAAAGCTGCCGAACCTACATGTTGATAAGGTGGATTTGTGTATGACTGATAATTTTGTGGTCCATGCCATCCTTGATTTCCTATGACACCATCAAAGGCGTCACCTGGACCCCACCCAAATGCAGTATTACTGGCCGTTGCTGTATAACCAGATAAGGGTAATGCCGTTGGTGGATATTTCGTAGCCATTATAAAATACTGTGAGAAGATTTAAGTTCGTTTATTTCACTTTTCAATTCCTTTATCGCTTCTATGATGAGTCCTGTCATGTTTCCATATGCTACTGAATATGTAGTTTCTTCTGAACCTTTAACAACTTCGGGTAAAACTTCCTTTATTTCTTGTGCCATACATCCCGTAGAAGGTTTGCCATCATGTGTGTATGTATATCCATTAATTTTGGATAGTTTATCTAAGGCTCCTTCTATCTTTTTTATATTAGATTTAAGACGTTTATCTGAAGTTACGACAACGTCCACAGTAGCACGAATGGTTCCAGTGACGTCTAATTCATAAATAGGATTTACTTGTTTAATACCCACAAAGTTTGTATAATTTGAGTTAGTTAGACCACCATCTATTGTAATCGCATCTACATTTTCAACTCCGGCTTCTGTATAATTTATATGAAATTTATCATCTACATCACTTCCTCTTATTCTCCAACCATAATTAGGGCTATGATGTATAAGTTTAATACCCTGTTCATAAGAATTACCACCATCGCTAGCTATTGTAAGGTATGTATCACTCGTTTTAGTTGATGTATCACCGAGAATACCATTAAATGTTCCACTTCCACCACTTCCCGGGGTTCCCGGGGTTCCCGGGGTTCCCGCCGGTACAACAAAATTAAGTACCGCGTTCGTTGATGTACCACTGTTAGTCACGGATGCCGGTCCCGTAGTTGTTGATCCCACTGTAATAGTTGTTGGACCAGCGGGACCCGGAGGACCCGGGACGGTCGAAGCTGCACCCGCAGGTCCATACGGACCAACTGGACCAGTAGGTAAAACAAAATTAAGTACCGCGTTCGTTGATGTACCACTGTTAGTCACGGATGCCGGTCCCGTAGTTGTTGATCCCACTGTAATAGTTGTTGGACCAGCGGGACCCGGAGGACCTTGAAGACCAGGAGTACCCGCACCCGGTGCCCCCACAGGCCCCGCAGGACCAGTGGGGCCAGGGGGGCCATCTTTTAAAACAAAATCAAGTACAGCGTTTGTTGGTGTTCCAGATGAACTCATAGATACACTCGCCGTGGGCCCTGAAATCGTCGAACCTATCGCGATAGTTGCTGGACCAGTGGGACCAGTGGGACCAGTGGGACCAGTGGGACCGGTATAACCTTGTGCCACAGCACCCGGTCCCTGTATAGTTCCCTCGACCCATAAATCACCTACGGCGAATCTCGCATATTGGTTATCTAAATACGCTGTCTGATTTACCGTTGGATCCCCCCCGCTATATAGACGAAGCCAGCCATCATTTGCTGGTGAAAAGGTATATGAATGACCATCGTCGTTGGTAATTCTTCCTGGGTTAGAGGCTCCATTACCTTTATAACCAGCAGCATTAGAAGCTGTTAATCGTAAACCTGCGTTTACATTCGATGAATTATGACACGAACGTATATTTACTAAACGTAGAGCCTGACCCTGTGATTGATTTTCTTGACTATATTGATCCTCTGTAGATACCAGAGTCATGACGGGAGCTTCTCTATATTTAGAGTACCCCGACCAGTCTCCAGGTGCTGTTAAATGAAATTCTATTTTTGGAGCTTTGAATCTAATCCTATCTCCAGATGTTTCTTTCGTCACTCGACCCGCGTTAGCAGATGTTTGAAGACCTGTCATATTCCCACTAGTAAACAGAATCGTAGGTTGTCCGGTTATGGAAGATGATAACGGATCTGTAGACCATTTAGATAATAACAATTCCGATTGTTCTCCTGTGTTGCCAAGACTTTGAAATCCTAAATATCGTGTTTCCATAGTTGTCGCACTTTCAAAATCGTCTCCCCGAACACCACCAAATGCTAATCTTTGGGTTTCCGTATTACTAGAAATACCTCCTATTGCCAATTCATTACATTTTACAAATCCTTCAAATAAAGTATTTCCTTTAAATAATGAAGTGAGTTTATGTTTATAAACGAGAACGAGACCTCTCGCACTTCCATTATTCCATGCACCTGGATATCCGGGTACGGATACAAAATTCGATGCACCATCTTTACATATATTTCTATAATTTGTAAAAAATGATGAACCGGTTCCTATATTTGGTTGATGACCTGTACCACCTATTTCGTTTATATTACTACCAGTTACAAGGTAAGGTTCTGTTTGGTACCAATCAGAACCTGTATAATCGAATGTAGTCGTTATATACGATGAATGGTATCCACCTACAAAAATACGACTTCCATCCGATGCCATAGCTACCTGACCCAACATTCCCCCATTATCTGCTGCGAGCGCTCCACTAGGACTATTATTAATCCACGTATTCGTATCGTTATCATAATCAAAAACGTCAACTCGTCCATGCTTACTTTGAGCGGATATTGGGAATTTATAGTAAGGTGATGATACACTTATTCTAGTACCTTCAGGAGTGATTTGTACAACTGTACCAAATCCACCAAATGAATCGTCTTGGTTATTATTAAAAGTATCTATTTTAACAACACCAGAATCATAACCATAGACAATATTCCCCATTTGTGAAACTGCCCCTGCCCCCCAACTCACATCCGGGGTACATTTCATAATTCTTACTTGGCCTATTTGGGCTGATAATAATGCTAAAGGTGTGCGTGGGTACGTGGTGCTGTACGGGTATGTCGTGGAGGCGGACGAGCTGTTTACACTTCCATTGGGATCGAATTGACTGGTTCTAAAAGGGGCGTGATTACCCGGTGTAGAATTATGCGTAGAATATAAAGTCACATTCCTCACAAAATTCGAACTATGCATAGTGGCCTCGAGCTTTTCTAAATATGTACCCGGGGCGCCTACAACCATATGATCCCCAAAATCAGCCATTTTTACATGATACCCATAACCATTAAAAATAGGAAGTAAAGTTATATTTCCACCCGTGCTCACAGGTAAACTATTTGTTAAACCCGAACCATCATCAGTATACACGAGTGTAAATGAAGACGCTGTTCCAAGTCTTTCATACACAAATACTTTATTCTTTTCGGGTGCACCCACCGCAAATCTATCACCATTATCACCCGCGATAGATACACAATGCCCGAAAGATGTTATTCCCGAAGGAGCAGATATAGTTTGAGGTGTTCCCCAACTTGATCCGTTATAATCATAAACGTATACTTTGTTTATACCCGGGGCTCCTACAACTATTCTATCTCCATCCCAATTCATAGATACACTTTCACCGAATAGTCCACCGCCACCAACAGTGTAAATTTTACCGTTAATAGGTAATACGGTATTATTATCATAGGATGCCCTCCCTGTACTCGATCCAATCGTACCTTGTCCAACCGTAGTATCAGGGCTTTCTATGTATCCACCTGAAATTGTTGACCATGTATCATTAGTCACGTTATAGTCGTAAATTTCAACATAGCCCCTGTTTTGTCCAAATTGATTAGCGGGACCCCATCGAGGTGCGCCGACTATAACACGACGCCCTTTGAAATTCGCATCTAATCCTCTACCAAATTCCGAATAATCTGTTCTTCCTACGAGAGTCTGATAACCTCCCAGTTTTTCACCCGCCCAATATGTCCCTGTTAATGTTGGTGAACTCATTATAATAGAATAATAATTTTATTATCTTTGTTTTACGGGACGTTCTGATACAATGTCTACGTTTTTAATAAAGATTTTACGAGCGTGAACATCGTTCACGTTTATATTGTCAACGACCGTTAAGTTTCTCGATACGTATACGTTTCCAGTCACGGATAGTTTATCCGCTCCTATATCACTTATGGAAACGTTGGATCCTACCTGTAAAGTCTGATTGGTTAAGGCGGCAGTATTACCTATACCCACGGGACCACCCGTGTAATATAACTTAGCAACGTCTTGGCTCCATAAAGAACCTGCACCACCAACCGTTCCCCAAGAGGGAACTCCATTATCGACCTTTAAGACGAGTCCATTCGTACTACCTATAGCGAGTCTTTGTAATGTATTAACACCACTCGCATATAATATATCACCGGTATGTACACCCGTTATACCCGAAGAACTCGATATGATTGTTGCCGTTTCTAAAGCGGATATACGGCCGACGTTAGACGTTAAATTAGATGTTAGGTCATTTATCAACCCTTCTTGTACGGTATTCGCTAATTCTAAATTATTTATACGAGTTGTGTTCGAATCCACATCAGTTCGAAGCTGTGTAACGACTGATAATTGTGGTATACCCGTGATATTCGAACCATCGCCTACGAAATAATCGGCAGTCACGTTACCATTCACCGTAGCGTTTGAGGAAACGATGAAACCTGTCGTAGGGTGTTGAAACAAAATAGTCTGATTCGTGAAAGCACCTGTGAGTGTGACACCCTCGAGATTACCACCACTTCCACCACCCGTACCTTGCGGAGGTTCCCATGATAATGTACCCAGTGATTGACTCGTTACCGTTAATACGTTATTTGTTGGGCCTATACTAAGCGTTTGAATAACACCATCTTGTGGTGCATAAAGAATGTCACCTTTGGATACCCCAGATAACGTTAGTGTATTCGAAATTATAGGATTCGGTGTCTGAATTCCTATCGTCGTTACGTTTCCATTTTCCAAAACTTCCTGAAGAGTTAATGATCCTCCAGATGAGTATTTCTGAGTAGATCGTCCGGTAGAACAAACACCCATTCTTATAGTTGTACGAGACATTTTCCCGAGGATAAATTATTCGTTTTTTCTTCTTTCTGGTTTGGAATTTTAAATCCGCCCTGTTTATAAATCTTGAGTCGTTTATTGTACATCGCAAAAAATACCGACCATTGATCTACTATATCGTATATGCGCGGATTGTTCTTTTTACCCACCGTTTCGCGCATGATACGACCTATACTCTGAACAATATCTGATTTAGGGGTTGCGAGAATGACCGTATCGAGACTCGGTATATCGAGTCCTTCATGCGCTTGACTAAACGTCGCGAATATGATTTGCTTTTTACTGGATTCGGTTAAATCTGCTTCTTTCATTCCACCCATGTATAAACCCGAACGATCCTTAAATCTTTGGTGTAAATATTCACAATGAAATCGACGATCACTTAAAACTAACACTTGCCGAGTACTCCGAGTCGCGTCTCGAATCGTAGACATTATGAGCGCGTTTCTATCAGGCATTTCAGTGAGTTCCGTGATCATAGTCGCTAAAGAAAGTTTACCGTATCGAGTGCACGGCGGTGGATCTCTGAACCGGTCGCATGTAAAGTCTAGGGGGAACATATCGACTTGATGTTGATTTTCTCGTTCAACCGCAAAAAAAGTGGGACCCATGAACCAGTGTAAAACTTTTGTGAGACCATCCTTTCTATTCGGTGTGGCCGAAAGTCCGTATACGTGTTTAGGACACAATTTAAATAAAGATTGTGAAAAAACTTTGGCGCATATATGATGAGCCTCATCGACGATGAGAGTACCTATACTATCAAAATCTTCGAATGAATATTCTTTTAGTGAAAGAGATTGAAGCATCGCGATCACAAAATCGCAGTGTACTTCTTTCTTGTTTTGTTGGACTATACCTATAGTCGCCCCGGGACAAAATTGTTGTATACGTTCTTTCCACTGATTCGCTAAAAATTCCTTATGAACCACAATCATGGTTCGTAACCCCAGTTTACATGCTATGGCCAAGGATACGGTCGTTTTCCCGAAGCCGCAAGGCAATGAAAGAATCCCGTGGCCAGCTTCGATAGCTTTTCTGAGCGCTTCATTTTGGAAAGTTTTATCTCGCAGTTTTCCTTTAAAGGAAACATTTATCTTACACGGTTGTGGTCTTGTATCTTTAGTTGCTTTTCCAAAATTTTCTTCTCCATAAAATCTCGGTACACATAATCCAGATTTTGCTTTTCTAAACACCTTAAACGGTGGGGGTGCTACACCAAAATCTGCATTAACTATTGGGCGTACCGTTAATGCACTTTTTATTTCTTTAGTCTCACCGATTATGTAACCAGATCTGGTGAGACTCATCTATCAATTAGTTGTCTATAAGCTTTATATACTTCAACTTCCACGTGTACCCACTATAATCACCGGTATTCCACACACCCATGTAATCAACGTCGATATCTACGAAGTCGTCCTGTTTCAGAGATTGTACAGGCGCACCTTCAAATTTACAACTCACGCGATTGTATCTGAATGGAACTTTAACCGTGAGAATGTTTCCGTACAGGGGATTATCTACGTTTTTACCTTTAACAAAATACTCAGAAAATGACTGTTTGCGCCTGACGATCTTATAGAAGTCATCATCTATGATAACTCGAATATACTTTTTATCGTTATGATCATACATGGATTGATGAACTTTACAACGTGTTTTCATATGTACTATCAGTACGCAAACCTATAAATAAAATTATTTAGGTTTCCACTTCATGAACATGGGTAAAAGGAAAAGTCCTCCTAATAATATCACGAAATCAATCATGAGAACTTTGTTACGTATTTCCGGACACCAATTTTTGAAATCGTTAATTTGCTTCGAATCTTGGGGTTTGGCCCAATGATAAAACATGGCTAAATATGTTGGACCCATGTTTCGCCTACAGTCGTACCAATGATCATAGTACGCTAAAAGTATATAAGGGAAATACAACAGGGCTAAGAGTATCCATTTATTTTTCTTAGGTAAGAACCAATACCCACCGGCTAAACCAACCGTGAACCATATACATTTCCAGTTTACAGATGGTTTTGCGTCGTAACACGGTTTATCTTTTTTGTCAATCTCCATCTTAAAACTTATAAAGAAAATAATTTTTTTTAAAAAAATGTAAAAGATATTTTTTAAAAAAATTTAAAGGATAAAAATTATTTATATTAAATAGGAATGGCAACATGCTTAGGAATAAATGTGCCCGGTCCAACTTCCAGGAAGGCGAAAACATGGAAGTTTGCTGGTAAATTTCTATGGAAAAATGCTACTGTACAAAATAAATCAGAGCTTGGTAGATGGGTGAAGCAAGAACTTCTCGATCTTGGACCAACATTTGTAAAATTAGGACAAATCGCTTCGACGAGAGCGGATCTGTATCCACCAGAGTTTACAAAAGAACTGGAATCGCTGCAAGATGATGTCCCTCCCGTGGAAATTGATGTAGATGTAAAATATGATATTTTTAAAGAATTTGACCCTGTACCATTCAAATCTGCGAGTATAGGCCAGGTCCACATGGCTGTACTCCAAAACGGTCAAAAAGTTGTTGTAAAAGTAAAACGCCCGGGAATTTTGAATATCATGAGGGAGGATACAGATACTATACGGGGTATAGTCCATTTTTTAGAGCGCGTTGGTATCGACACGGGGAACAGTTCTGGTCTAGTTCTCAATGAATCTATAGAGTATCTCTTGGGAGAGGCAGATTATAAACAGGAGATTGACAATGCTATAAAATTTCGGAAAAGTATGAAAGATGTCGACTGGGTGAAAGTTCCGAGGATGTATACAAAGTATTCAAACGATGAAATGATTGTCATGGAATATGTACCATCAGTTAAACTGACCGAGATTACGGATAAAAGGGTGAATAAGAAGAAGATATGTGAAGCCCTCATAAACGCATACGTAATTCAAACCATGGATAATGGTCTATTTCACGCCGACCCACATCCGGGTAACTTGGGGTTTTCACCAAAAGGGAAGCTTGTATTTTATGATTTCGGATTACTCGTACCATTGTCAGATGAATTAAGAGACGGATTTACAAAACTTTTTGGGTTTATAATCACGCGTGATACCGCTGGTATAGTCGATACACTCGTTAAATTAGGTGTGATTGTCCCGACTTCTTCGGATGTTTCGGACATTGAATTATTCTTTGAGACCATCCTAGGATACTTAGAGACCCTCGACGGTTCTGGGATCGTGAACGATGATCTCGCCGCACAACTCGCGATCGAAAAACCATTCGTGGTACCGAGTAGTTTCGTGTACCTCGCAAAAGCCTTTTCGACTATAGAGGGTATATGTCTGAAACTTGATCCAGATTTTAACTATTTCACATATTTGGAGCCCCTGATTCAACAACAGATAATAGAATCCGTAGATGTTGGTGATATATTCATGAAAACGACAGAGATTCCTGGGACGATAGGTAAAATAAGTACGACCGTATCGGGTCTTCAAAAATCTAGGGGGTCTATGAAACGTACTATGATTAAAACAAGACAGGAAATTAAGATCGTCCAATACAGCGTGGTGTGCGCTCTATTGGCTGAGAAATTTGGGGACAACCCACCTTTAGCTATGTTTTTTGTTTTCTGTACCCTATGGTTTACTTTTCGTAAAAATCAATAGATTTCTTACCATTCTTCTTGGGCTTGTCAGCTTTTTTAATCAGCCTGTTATGTTCCTCGAGGTATCCCTTCATGCGATTCTGTTCATCGCGGAAAATATCAGAGACCTTCTCTTTGATTTTGTCCACGTCAGTGTCACGTTCCTTTTGTATTTTCTTACTAAGCCTCTTGAATCCCTTATTTTTCTTGTCGGCGGCGAATACGGTCATTGTATTTGTTATGGCGAGCATTTACTTTGTATCGATATTTAAATTTAAACGTTTTAACTTTTCCTCAAATTCCCTGCGCTCCCCGGGGGATTTAATGATCTCTCCATGTTTAAGAGCCCTGATTTCCGGTCCAGTTAATTGAATTGCGTCTACTCTGAAATCCATGAACGCTTTCATCGTGATAGGAACGAGTGGTTCTACGAGATCATGCATAGCTCGTGCGTAATCCTGTATTTCCTTCTGGGCGTGAGAATCCATTCGTAGGTGAAGATAATGCATGAGATTATGAAGGTTAATCTTCCAATAGAACTCTGTATACGTCGATTGTGGAAGATTTCCCCTGGCCTGTTCCCTACAAACACCTTCTTCGAGTAACTTTTCGTATATATCAAACGAATTTTCAAGATGTTGAGACCCCGCATCGGATAGTTCCGACTTTACATTAATTTCACCTTCCGATCCCTGATGATTGACCTCAGATTGTCCTCGCATGGTATCTGGATTGTAATACTCTTTGGGAACGATTGAATACCTGGCGGACATTTCATTTACACTCGCGGTACGATGGCGAAGATGTTGACGTGCGATATAAATGGGCATCTTAATGTGAAACTTGAACTCTACCATCTCGAAAGGTGTCGTGTGCCAGTGTCGCATCAGGTATCTAATAAGTCCAGTGTCTCCGCGAGAAGTTTTCGTCCCATCTCCATAAGAGACCCGGGCTGCCTGAACAATTGAGTTGTCGAGGTTTTCTCTGGGCATAGTGTCGACCAATCGGACGAAGCCGTGATCGAGTACGTTTACTTGCATTTTGAATTATCAAAGGGTCATTTCTTTAATCAGATCATCTATGCATCGATAATACCTTTTGAGATCTTTCATGAATCTTTTATTATTCTCTAGACATTCACACTCGGGACTATTTTTATATATGTACGCGAGGTTACATTTGGAATATTTAGTACGCTTTTGATTTTCGTTAGGTTTTCTGGGAACAAGTTTCTTCACAATCTTTTCCTTTTTCTTGGGCTCTACCCGCTTCGTGAAACTTATAGCTTGCATGACAGTATCAGCTAAATCGTCCTTCTTCTTAGACTTCATGAAGGTTTCTATCCAATGTTTATTCGTATCATCCCCACGTAAAAATGCTTCACATCTTTCTATGGATACCTTTTTACGTTTCATATATTGCGCTTTTCCCGGACCCACTACATCGGGAATTTTAAACTTCGCATCGTATATGATCGTCTCAGATTTGGGAGCTTTTATGACAAAATACGCGTGTAAAAAGTGTTCGACCATTTTCATTTTTTTATTACGATCGGGTTGCTTCTCTATCAAAATGATATCTGATTCGAGAACCCAAGGTCTTTCATCTAAATGCTTTCTTAACGAAACGTATATACCATCTCTGTGTTCGGGTGGTACTCCGGAAACGTCCCATTCGGTGACAAGATTAGATGTTTCATTAAATTGACACATAGCCAAATTTCTGATTCCAACATCTATACTGAGAATCATTTAATATAAAGAAAGAATACCCTTTTAAATACTTTTATCGAACCAGGTTCATTACCACTATTAATAAAGTGATAGCCATCAAAATACCTGCTATGTAATACATGTAGATAGTGTAATCTGGATCTTCACCATCGTCAGCGTTTTCGTCATCCTGTTCCTGATCCTGTTTAAATTGCTCGTCTTCTTCGGCGAAAAGGTTAAAACATTTAACCTTACAATATTCATAACAATCTTTCGTGTCAGCTGTACAAAACGGTTGTTCTTCGTAAATTTCTAAATTTGGGAACTCGGTTCTCGCACTTTCGAGGGTTCTATACTCCAACTCTTCTTTTGGTATGTTACCGTAATAGTAATCTTGGTAATTTGATGGGAGACATAAACTAACACAACCTTTTGTTTCTTCACTTTTATCTTCAAAATCGTCATCGCCCATGAATAGTCCCGCGAGAAGACCACCTAAAGCTACGAGAGCCATGATCGCGTCATTCTTAATACCACCCTTATTTTTAGCTTCCGCGTCAGCGTCAGCGTCTTTCTTCTTTTTAGCTTCTACGTCCTTCTGTTTACGTTTAGCTTTTGCGTCTTTACCACCCTTTTTAAGAGATGCCTCGTCAGCTTGTTTTTTCAAAGAACTCGCGTCATCGATCTTTTTTGAGATTTTACCACCGACTTCATCCGCGTTTTTTACCGATTTAGATGCTAAATCATCCGCCTGCTTCGCGACAACGTTCGCGCTACCCGCTTGTTTAGATACCTTTGTCGCACTATCTATATTTTTACCGAGTTTAGCTTCCGTCGTTTTTGTAATTTTAAAACTTCCATCTGGAAGTTTAAAACTACCGTTAGCCTTTTTTACAGCGGTAACGGGAATATCAGTTCCATCGCTGAACTTAAATCTACCATCTACTTTCTTTGTACCTGGCGGAAGTTTTGCACCGTCAGCTAACTTAAACGATCCATCGCTCATTTTAAACGTTCCATCTAGGTTTTTGGTAGAACCATCAGGAAATTTTATGGACCCATCGGGCAATTTGAACGTGTTATTCGGTAATCGCTTGGATCCTTTGGGTAATACAACGCCATCACCCAATCGTATAAAACCATCCGGTGCTTTAAAAGCGCCACCACCATACCTCGTGGAACCAGCTGGGATATCAATTTTTCCCACCAAAGATAAATTACTACTACCCCTGGCGAGTGCTGAAGCCATGGTGTGGTATTATTATATTACTTATAAAATAATGAGAGTTCGTCTCAGAAGAAGTCCGAATCCTGAGAAGAAATTTAGGATTACGTTTGATGATGGGTCGAAAGTTGATTTCGGTGGTAGGGGGTATTCGGATTTTACTAAGCATGGAGATGTTTCGCGTATGCGTCGATACCTTGCCAGGCATGGGCGAATGGGTGAAACATGGACAAAAAGTGGGGTAAAAACCGCTGGGTTTTGGTCCAGATGGTTACTGTGGTCTAAACCATCGTTAGAGGAAGCTAAAAAATTTATATCGAAACGTTTCGGGTTAGTATTCGTTTAATGTAGCTTTCATAGATTCTATGTAATCTAACGTTCGTTCATACGATGATACACTTTCGTTATATTCAACGGTCGTTTTATTTTTATAAAAGTTTGCTAGTTCGGCAGCTTCTTCGGCGTCTGCCTGATATTTTTTCATTTGCACGATAGCGTCGTCTATCAATTTTACGTATCGTTCACTTGTGTCAAAGTTCGTTTCAGGTTTTTTTATGTACTCGGTCGCATCTAGTATTTTTAGGTTTAGCTCGTTTATTTTATCGTTCGAATAAATCACTTTTAGTGCATTTTGTTCGGATACTTTAGCGTATACCTGTGCATTATTCTTTGATTTGACGGACATATTAGCATACTTAACTGCATTCGCGAGAGTGCGTGTTGAATCAGCTTCTATCTCGTTCATTCTGGTATAGTATAATATATTAAGCTACGGTGGTTATCGACGTTTTATTCGCCTTTTCTTTCAAACCTCTCCGTTTCATATTAGCTTTTATCTGATTCATCAAAGCTGCGCTCGGCTTCTTGGGTGGAGGAGGGGGTGGTTTCTTGGGCATTTCAAATATAGTTTGAGGTTTCGTGAATACAGTTCCTTTATTGGTGGACCTGATCATGATAGGTGTCTTATATTTAGTGAGTACGTTCAGAACACCTTTACACATTTTGATAGTCTTTTTAGTTTCTCGAATCTTGTTCTTAAACAATCCATCGTCGAGTTTTTCCATTTCTTTCTTGAGCGCTTTATCTGTTTTAGCTACACGTTTACCCTTTACATTTTTAGTCAAACGTAAACCCTTTTTACGCGCCTTATCCCTGATGACAGACACCATTTATATATACTCACATTTAAAAAAAGTTATCGGTTCTGTATAATTTTGCTTGGAAGGACGTATCTTTACCAAGTACATTAACATTCTCGTTACCGTATATCTCTCCACAACCTATATCACCCATACAATCCCTGTCACCGAGAGAAACTGGGAGAGAGTAAATCTGATCACCCGGAGTAGACGTGTAGTAGTGGTACCGGTCTCTTCGCCCCCTGACTTCTTTCCCGTATAAGGGTAAAGTTTCGTTATTGTCACCCAAAAGAACCCCCATTTGCTGGACATGTCCCGGTTTGTAGTGTTTTATGGGTGGTTTTCTAAATTCGGGTTCCCTGTGAACTTCGTAGGGAATTCTCACTGGAACTGAGACTGGAACCTCTACAACTTCGGTGGGTTTAGACATGAGAAATCCTATGACTACTATCAGCAGTACAATGATTACAAATGCGAGTGAATTTTTTGTTCGTTGCTTCATTTATATAAATGAGGAAATTTATCTCAACATACTATAAGTCATGGACAAAAAGAAAAAAGGTGGACCTAAAGTTTGGTCACGTCAACAAGAGAGAATTTTACAGAAATGGGGTGAAGCTGCTGCGTGCTATAGGTATATGCATAATCAAGCCTTTTTAACGTATAAGAAATCGAGTATGCGTTTTACTATACCAGTCATTGTTTTGTCTACAGTCACAGGTACCGCAAATTTTGCGCAAAGTTCTTTTCCACCGTCTATGCGATCATCCGCACCAGCTTTAATAGGTTTCTTAAATTTAATTGCGGGGTTAATAGCCACTATTATGCAATTTCTCAAAATTAACGAATTAATGGAGGGTCATAGAGTGAGTTCCATACAATACGGTAAATTATCAAGAACTATACGTTTAGAACTTTCACTTCCCTTAGAGGAACGTAACCAGGATGGTAAAGCTGTCATAGAGGCTGCGCGCGCGGAATATGATCGTTTAATAGAACAATCCCCGTCGATACCATACGAGATTCTGATGTCATTCGACAAGGCCTTCCCATCTGGAAAGAAATACCCATTCAACAGACCGGAGATTATGGAAGTTCATCCCATAAATACGTTTATATCCGAAGAGCAATTCATACAAGAATTGAATAAAGATTTTCGTTTAATTCGTGAAGATGTGTACGCCGACGAGGAGGAAGTGGAAGTTGAGGTCGAAAGCGTTAGAGAATTTGACTCAGACGACGAGTCAAATAAGCAAGCATGATAAATAAAATTATATTAAAGATTATGAAACACATGAAATAAGGATATACCTTCTTCTTTAAAGGATCAACCACCTTTGTTCTGAGTGTATCATTTTCCAAAAAAATATCTAAAGCTTGTTCAGTGAGATCATCTGACATGGACGCTTTTGTTAAAATACTCCCACAAAAAAAAGAGAGACCACAAACGCTTCATCAGAAGGAAATCGACGAATTGAAAAGGTGTATAAAAGATGGTGAAAATGTATTCGTGTGTGGGTCGTCTGGATCCGGAAAAACTTTTATAGTGAACCAAGTTTTAGATAAAACAAATAGTTTGGAACTTCATAGTGATTTCTTCCAAAAAAAGCATTCGTATATCGACTTTTTAGGGGACACGAGTATATCTATAATCATAGATGGCTATGATCAAAATACGTACGGGCATAAACATTTAATAGATAAAATCTCCACGGAAAATTTTAAAATAACCAAGGGATCTGTCGTAGTTATATCGAATTCTATACATATCATTCCAAATTTTAAACTTTTGATTGTACCCAGAAGAAGTGCGGATGAGATTTCGTCTCTCGAAAGTAATAACGAGAGAGCTTACGTAGCTGCGGAGAAATGTTGCGGTAATATACGAAACTTTTACCATTATTTGGATTATTCGGATTTAAAAGATGAATTTAAATCGTCCAAAGATATCATCATAGACATATTATGTAAACCCACAAAGTTTGATAATTCTCAAACTGTGCATGAACATGGTCACGTTAGAGATGTTATCAACGGTAATTATCTAAATTCAGAGGGTTGTGACATGGTAAAAATATCTGAATCATTATCATTGGCGGATGTATTAGATGTTGAGATGTATAAGGGTGACTGGCATACGATGCCGTATTATATATGCGCTGGCATATCTGTTCCCAAGTATTATATGGGGAAACTGTTAAACCCGGGTGACATAAAACCTGGTAGTACCTGGACGAAGTATGGTAATTATAAGATGAGATACCAAAAACTTAAAAATATTCGTGAAAGAAGTGGTAATCGATTAAGTGCGGAAGAGTTGCAAGTCATTAAGTTGTACGCTATTAAAGGTGATTTCTCGAGAGCTTTATCTTATAATATCGAACCATCTGATTTTGACGTAATCAACCATCTTTCTCTTCATAACAAACTTAAATCAAACGATATCATCAAACTTAAAAAGAAGATGCGAGCTATAACAAATGAGCTCTGACAGTGACGCTGAGCAAGAAGAGTACGAGTGTGTTCGTGTGGTAGGTTCCGAAATTTATTATTATGGGGATATAGATCGTGAAAGTATTCTAGAATTCATTGAAACATATAAAAAATTGGAGATTGATCTCCTCAAAAAATCTATTGAACTTCCCGGATATTCTCCTATCATTCGTGTACATATCTGTAGTGATGGTGGAGACGTGTTTGCGGGTATGAGCGCTATGGATACTCTCAAACAGTCTAGGGTAAAGATCGAAACTATCGCCGAAGGTACTTGTTGTAGTGCGGCAACGTTTATGTTGCTCGGTGGATCTCGACGCCTTATGGGTAAACATGCACACGTCCTCATTCATCAGATATCTTCCGGTGGATTCTTTGGAAAGTATCGGGATCTCAAGGATGAGATGGGTACGTGTAAGAAACTCATGAAATCTCTCAAGAATTTGTATAAAACCGAGACTAAAATCCCTAAGAGCAAGTTCAAAGAACTCATGTCACGAGATGTATACCTGGATTCTAGTGAGTGTCTCACGTACGGGATCGTTCACGCGATTGCTTAACATCAATGCTGCGTTTGAACAGGAGTAGTACACTGAAGATTATCACAATAATGCTCAATGTATTTAAATTGAACGGGATGTTCGTAATCGGAGGAGGCCTAAGTCGTTCCATTTTTTCGTAATTTACAACTTTTAAAGAAGACATCTAATTAAAGTTGAGAAATTATTTACCTATAATGGAACGCCTTATCAAACAAGACAAGCATAACCGTGAGCGTTACGTCGACATCAAGGTTGAAGACTTGAAAAATGGAACTGCGGATATCGTGAAGGTCTCTGGTATTGTTGGGAGTGACAAGTTTTCCGTGTCACGAACTAACGTCAAGACTGGATATGAAAAGGCTCTCAAGAGAGCCCAAACCATGTGGAATAATGAGCATACCAAATCCACCCAAGTGTTACCAATGCTCGCAAACAAATGGGAAGATCGCCAGAAATACATCTCCGAGCCCTTCTATGTTCAGCCCAAACTTGATGGTATTCGTCTACTCGTCTCTAAGGATGGGGGTATCTCAAGAACTGGGAAGATCATCCCCGGAACCGAGATTCTTGGTAAGGGACTCAAGGTTGGTCAATACGTTGATGGTGAAGCCTTTGACCCCAATCTCAACTTTGAGGAACTTACGAGCACTTTCAAGACTAACCCCCTGAAGCTCAAGTTCCACGTGTTCGATTTCTTTGATCTCAGGGCTGAAGCCTTCGCCAGAGATAAGATGACCTTCGAGCAACGCTGGGAGTATGTCAAGTATTCTATCTACAATCCTTATTACGAATATGTCAAAACGACGCTCGTAAAATCCAAGAAGGATCTTCCTCTCGTGCATCAGAAGCATGTTGAAGAAGGACATGAAGGCACCATGATCCGCGACCGTTTCAGTGTCTATGAGGTTGGTCAACGAAGCAACTACCTCCTCAAGCACAAGGATTTCCAGACCGAGGAATACGAAATCACTGGTGCCAATACAGGTCACGGTCGTGACGCAGACGCGGTTGTTTGGGTGTGTCAAACTCAAGATGGTCAGATATTCAATGTCAGACCTGAGGGAACAATTGTTCAACGAGAGGAAGACTACAAGAACCGTGATAAGTTTATGGGGAAGATGCTCACCGTGCGTTTTCAAAACTTAACCAGTTTAGGAATTCCAAGATTTCCGGTTGGAATTGTAATTAGAGATTATGAGTAATATAATAATACGAATATGAATATAAGTCGTGTAGCTATTGATATAGATGAAGTCCTCACCCATTTCGTGAAACCCATGGCGAAATTCCACAATGTTGAAATGCCCGAAGCTAAGAAATACAGCTACGTGTATCGACACATGTTTAACGTGTCACATAATGAATCCGTTAGGATGGTAGAAAGTTTTTATGATTCCGAAGAGTTTCACATGTTACAACCTATTTACGGTTCACAACCCATACTACGATTGTTGCGACCTAGAGTTGATAAGATGTACGTATTGACCGGTAGACAAAATTGTGTCCGTGATAAGACGGAAGAATGGATTAATTTTCATTTTCCTGGAATTTTTGACGATGTTATATTAACGAATAGTTACACGAGATTTGAGGTACAGAAATATGATATTTGTAATAGCCTAAATATAGGTATGCTCATAGATGATAACGATCTTAATTGTGCGATTTGTAAAAATTGGGGGATGGATGTCATGCATTTTGCGGGATATGACGGTAAAGTGTATCCATGGTGTGAAAAAGGGGATAATAGCGTATTAAACTGGACTGAATTATATAACTTTTTCCCGAGATACAAATATGTGGATATAGAAGAAGCCTAAGTCGTACACCGTGATTTTTATTTATAAGATGAACTCTCTACACGACACTTTTAAAAACGGTGTTTCCATAATGAGCCTTGTATGGGGAGTTGGAAAAATTCAAGAATTTGTCATGCGTAATCAATATTAAAGATACGAAACGTTATAGAATAAATGATATCCGTTGTATGTTCCCAAGTACCCGGCCGTATATTAGAGACTCCCACGGAGCAGGCTAGGGTTCGACTGAAACACCCGAAAAGGGGTCCATACGCGGTTAATAAAAATGATGATAAGAAGAAATTGCGTGATGAGATTTCACGAAACAGAGTCCTGCGTATGAAAATTGCGACACTCGCTCGATGGAATCAACGATCTTTAGAGTCTGCACTTTCTGATACGAAGCAGATTATCGAACTTTTAGAAAATTACGATGTTGACCTAAGTGATGAATAAATATTATTAATACATACAAATATGTTTGCCCTCAGAGCTCCCATTCCTATTGCCCGCGTGCCTACTACATACAAGAGACGTAAGTTTTCTCGTGTATGTAAGAGTTATCTCACAATTGACGAACAAAACACAAAGTTGTTAAGTGAGAGTGATTCCGACGATTTACTTCATATTATAACTTTTCACAAACCCAACGAAGAAGAAGGTGTTTATGCACTCCGTAAGTTGAGTAGCGAGGGTTTACCCGAAAATATTATCGTTGCGTGGAGGAACTTTGATGATGTTTTTAGGTACAAAGTGCTTCTCGATGCTGAAATGCAACGCTCATCATATATTCAATTTGCTTCACATTACGAACTCGACTACATGTGTGAAACTGGTAACTATACATGCCGGATCGTAGATGATGGAATTCTCGTGACACCACCCACCGAGACGATTAAAACTACCGATTGGGAACGTCGTTCAGCTTTACTCAACGGTAGATGGTCTGTTAGAGAGAAAGATGATACACCCCCAGAGTGGCCTTAAAGGAAAACGGAACCTAAGTCAAGATTATTTAATAAAAAAGATAAGATGATTATTACACCGAGAATCGCGAATCGCGTGAACGTTTTACGTAGACATATGTCCGCGTTAGCTCTCGACGAAAAACTGTTATTCCCAAGATTGGTCAGACCTGTGGAAGTTTCACCCACGGTGAGTTGGGGATATTCTATACAAATTGACGTCAGCCACGATGAGAAGATCATTAACATGGAGACGGATTCTATGTCTCATGACGAAAAACGAGTTATTTTCCTTCAACATAAGAAAATGTTACGTGAAGAGTATCCTAATTATATCATTACCGAAAAACACACTTAAATAAATATTACACCACCGTAGTCGGCCGTTAAAGCGGTAAACTTAATTTTAATATCATCTAACTGTTTTATTATAAACTTAGCGTACTCTTTCGTCAAATCCAAATCTAATTGGGGTGGAACGATTATGAAATCCTTAACTTTACGACCCAAAAACGTAAATGTTCTTTTCGGAGATACGATTGTTGTCGCAGAAATACGCAAGTTTAGATTTTTTGAACTCGTTCTTCGTTCCGTGCGAATATGATTTGCCATACTTTTTGACTTTTTAATCACGATAGAACCCATTTCTCCGAGTTTATTTTTACCCGGAACCATGGAGTACACTCTAACTCTGTGCATACCTCTTCCCAAAAGATTTTTATGATCTTTGTACCTATTCATAATTTTTACGGTCATAGATCTATTGTTTTTATGCTTGACCAATAATTTTGCTGAAGCGACTGTCAGCTCATTGAACGTGTTGGTATTATATAAATTATCAATTTCCTTATCGTTCATATAATATATCCAAAGATAATATATTATATGAACATCCACATCGACAGGATAACGCGGTACATTCAAAAGGATATGTTTTTACCTTTTTATTGTTACGCGCCTAAGAAGGAGATACTGTCTCCGTACAATTATTGTAATTGTGTGATTGATTGTAAATATCTTCAGGCTCATCGTGTATCAAAACCGATTCAAGACTATTTACCGGCGAAAGTCCGCAAATTATATGAGAAGTAGGTTTCTGTATTTTAACACATGAGTGTTCTTTCATGGTGGCAACAGACGTAAAAGATCTAAAACATTTGTTACATCTCACAGTCCCATAACCGTTATCTAATCTTTCGTTAATTTGTTCTGTCGTGTGATATCCCATGTGCGTTATTAGTTCGTTCATAGTTGGAAACACTGTACCACATATATCACACGAGCATTCGAATATTTGATTATAATTGAATACGTTTGGTACCCAGCTTCTGAAAAGTTTCAGTGGAAAGCACATTATAGTTTAGCTATATTTATTTTATTTACTATAAATATATGAATATTGTAAGAGAAATTATCGTTTTGGTGTTTGTGACCACTATTTTTTCTATTCTTTATTTGATACTTAACACGAGTAACCCAGACGATTTTGGGTTTAAATCGTGGATAGATCCTATGTATTTCGCTACGACAACAATGTCATCTGTGGGATACGGTGACTATAGCCCAAGGACTGTCAGGGCTAAGATTGCAGTCATGTTCCAGCAGTTCTTCATCATGACCGAGATTTTATCTATCCTCTCTGGTTCGGGGTCTATGGCTCAAAATGCTGTATCGAATATTGCAAAAGTTATACCGGCACCTATCTAAAAAAATCTCAGACTAATATAGATGACGGTAATACTTATATTAATTTTAATAAGTGTATTTTTTGTATTACTGTTTAGGTTAAAAAAGAAGAAGGAATTGTCGTATAAATGTTTTCTTCTCACTTTACCTAAATCGAGTGATAGACAAAAAGTATTTTTTAATCATCACGACCCAACAGTGGAAATTGAGACTATTTACGGCATAGACACGAAACGTATTTCGAATGCGGAAAAATTTAAACATATCATCAAACCCGAATATTATAAAGAAGCCATCCGGTTAAAATACGATCGTCGCGGGGGGAGGCCTGATATTACGTATTTTAATTTGGGAGCCATAGGCTGTTATATGGGTCATATGGAGTTTTATAGAAGATGTTTTGAACAGAATTTAAAATACGCTTTGATATTTGAAGATAACGTGATAGTGAAAGATCACCAATTATACGACCAAATTCAAAGTGTCATAGATGTTATGGGCGACGATTTTGAGATGTGTTTCTTCCATTGTTTATCCAGATATCCAGATAAGCGTGAAAATGGATTAGAGCGTGTAAAGTGGATATCCAGTACTAAATGTTATTTGGTTCACGTTGAAAATATGAACCAATACTATAAGTATTTTTTCCCCGTCGATAATCATATAGACATGAAACATGAGGATATTATAGCCGAGGGTGCACGCGTCTATTATAAAGACATGCGTAAATATATGAGAATAGATAGGGGTAAGGGTAGTACGATAGGTCATAGCGATTGGGGTAAAAAGGAGTATTTTTCACGCCAATATCCGAATGTAAAAACTAACGTATTGGTTAGGGGGTATTAAACTGATTCTAATCTGGTGAGTTCTTTTTCATTACTAATACTTTTTCGTTTGTCTTTCACATTCGAAAAAGCATTCAACCATCGGGATACAGCTCGTTTTGACGCGATAACAGAATTTGTTTCATCGCTCACAACGATACTGAGTCCATTGCATACATCGGGTTTGTTTTCTTTGTCAGGAAATTGAATCATAAAAGCTTGAATAGAAATTGAGGGTATATCTGGAGCTTCGTCCAATAATCGATCATAATCTTCACGACATTTCATGATGAAATCTACCATATTTGCCCTATGTTTTACATCTAGCGATAGCTCCATATCTATGTTCCTATAGAACTTCGACCATTGTATGCACATAGCGGAATGCCCTTCCGACAAACTTAAACTCTGACTAAATTTTGATATACTCGAAAGTATACCTGCTATTACGTTAAGGCACGCAAATCCGTACTGGATTATAATTATACGTGTCTTAGTTTCACTACTTACCCCGTCGTTACCACTTGGATTTAATACCGCAAAGCCACCGACGCCCGTTATTGAGGCTATTATGATTGATGGATAGGCCAACCAGTCATTCTGACGCTTATAAAAAATTCGAGAATGATTATGAAGCCACCGATATCCCGCCGCTTTTTCAGCCCAACGTATTAACAACTTCTCCTGTTTGTCACACCACGTACACTCTTGGTCTGTCATAAATAATATTTATAAAATAATAATAGATGACCGATAAAGAATCTGTGATTTTTACATACGGTCGTTTTAATCCACCTCATAGGGGTCATAAAAAAATGATAGAGGAGATCGTCGCAAAAGCGCGGAAGAATAAGAAAACGCCTGTGATAGTTGTATCTCATTCTACAAAGCCTCCGAATAAAAATCCCCTTAATCAAAACAACAAGATAAAAATTCTCAAGGGGTGGTTTCCAAACGTTAAGGTATTAAAATCCGCACCAAACAAGAGTATCGCTAAGATCACAGAAGACTTTAATAATAACTCGCTCATGGTCGTAGGTGAGAATCGTAAAAACAGTTTCAACTTTTTACCATTCAGAAAAAATTCTATTCAAAGACCAAAAAACGCGGCTTCTGCGACACGAGTTCGTACCGCAGTTTCGTCGGGTAATGTCCGCACTTATAAAAATTTAACACGATATAATTCTAAAAATTCAAATATATTTTTTCAAAAAATTAAATCAGGATTATTAAAAACTAAAACTAAAAAAAGTCCTAAATAAATTTATACGTGGATCGACACCACCATTCGTTCCCTCCGAGCACCTCAAATAATAGATGGATGAGAACACCGCATATGAATATTATGGTAAGATTTGACAAGTATTTAAGTCTATCCCGGAGTACAAAGAATAAGGCTACGTTCATGGATCCTATGACGAGACATTCAGTGGCGATCGTAACAGGATTTCTCATATACTGATGAATAATATTTTTTTTTCTAATTACAATACAAGACACCGATGCTGGTATTTTTCCTCATCATCGGTGGATTGATATACCTTGCTACCGTGTATATCAAACAGAAACATGGTACGTTTGGTGCTTTCATCGATGAAGCTAAAAGGCAATTATCAGGCGACGAGGATGAAGACGAAGAAAATGATTTCATGGAAGACCAAGATTCTCCGCCCGACTCAACAAACCGTATAGCTCCCAGCCCAGAGGAGCCTGATACTGAGACGGTTCCACAGCCTACACAAGAACAACTCTCCAAGTGGAAAGAGCTTGAAGAGATGTGTAAACCGATGGGTATTCGATCTATGTATACAGGTTTTAAGGTTGATGAAGAAACTGGTGATTTTGTTCCTGAATATGATAATATCGATTGTTGTTTCGAACAACCGTGGGAAAATGAAGGTGAGTGTACTAGTGGGCAACAAAAACAGGTTCGAGGTATTCTTAACGAGGATCTATGCGACGTCGAACCGGAGAAAGAACAAATGGTAGACTGTTGTTCATATGGAGAATGGGAAAATGATGGTGAATGTGTTGATGGAGTACAAAAGCAGAACAGACAGATTTTCAACGAGGAAATGTGTACTGATACCACAACTACTCGTGAAATAGCTTGTTGTTCCTACGGTGAATGGGAACCCGAGGGTGGTTGTGTTGACGGAAATCAGAACTACACGAGAACTATCACTAACAGTCAACTATGCGAGGATACGAGCCTAAAAAAGACTGATCCGTGTTGCTTTCCTTTAGATTGGATGAACGAGGGTGAATGTAAGGCGACTGGTATGCAGAAACAGGTACGCGCGCACATAAACAGGGATTTGTGTACCGGAGACGATTATGAAGATGTACAAGAACTTGCATGTTGTTATAGGGGGCCATGGGAAACTGTTCGGGAATGTGACTACAAAGAAGGTAAGATTCAACAGAAACGAATCAATGTGAACGACGAAATATGTAGGGCTGAAGGGGATCCATCTACGACACGAACACTCGATTGCTGTAAAATCAGCGAATGGCAAAACGATGGTGATTGTGACGAAGTGAACGGTGTTCAGAAACAAATACGAACATTTGAGATGGCGGAAACGTGTCCTCCGAATGAAAAAACAACACAAGAAGTACCCTGTTGTAAACGTGGGCCTTGGAATGCGGATCCCGCGTGGAACGGTGGCGTATGTAACTTCGATGGTAAAATACGGGTGTTACGTGAGATCGAACTTTTCGATACCTGCAGAAATAATGATGCGGGTGACCCCGAAAACGCTTTAACGGAGACTCGGGATTGTTGCCACAAGAGCGAATGGGAGAAAGATGGGTTTTGTGGTGATTACGAGTTTGCTAAGCAAAAGTATACGAGAACTATCACGAACCCCGAAATGTGTGGAGATGATGGGGACGAATTTGGACTCGAAACAGAGATTATGGAGGATTGTTGTGTATTAACTGAATGGGAAAATGAAGGTGAATGTAGATGGGATGGTACACAAAAGCAAACAAGAGAACTTATAAATAGCCATAAATGTACTGGCGAGTATGATTATTTAAGAATGGAACCTTTACAGAGAAGAGAAAGGTGTTGTTACGTAACCGAATGGAAAGATTCTCAGGGATGTGGCTTTTTTGAACCTGGAAAACAGCGAGAAGTTCGTATGATCGAAAATTCTGATATGTGTGATTTGGATCCTATGGACGATGGATCTTCGGTACGGGATACAGATTGTTGTGATATAGGTGAGTGGAAAACCGTAGGTGATAATTTAGATGGTCAATTGGGTAGAGTAAAAGAAGTTCGCGATGTTTATAATTGCCCTTCCAATGTAAATAATACACAATATGAAAAGAAGATATGTTATCTATCTGGTTATAATGATGGTGTTTGTAACGCGGATGACGACGGTTTAGGAAAAAAGAAGTTTTCACAAACAGTAATTAACCCTGAAAAGTGTTTCACCGGCTTGGATACAAGAACTCATTATTATACAACGGATTCTAGTTGTGATCCTATTCCTGATGTTTGGTGGGTGGGGATCCACACGAGTTCAGGTACTTATAATGACTGGGGTGTTTCATTTTACGATGATCTGACAACAAGGCAACGCGTGGGCGGGTTCGGCGGTACGTACCAGCCGATCGCGCACAGTAGAATCAAATGGGATAAAACGCTTCACGGCAAGACCTGGACGTACGGGACACACCAATGGGTTAGGTTTGGGGGGAAGGATCAATACACTAACCCAGCGAAGGGGCAAGGTAGAACATTAAAGGCGGTGAGTGTGGGTCTTCAGGTGAAGAATCGTACTAAAGCGTCGATGACTGTAAAAGTAGTACAAACTAATAATAATGTAATATATCTGCGGTTTGATGCCACGGGTGACGGTCGTTCGTATAATCATTGGCAGATTGGATCTACCAGTAGACCTATGTGGGAAAAACAGATACCCAACCGGAGCTTGCACCGCACCAAAAAGGTCGGGGAACAATCGTATTAGTTGTAAGAGTGAGATATCTCCACACGTAACTTTTTTCTAATTACAATACAAGACACCGATGCTGATCTATCTTCTCATCATCGGTGGAATGTTATTTTTGGCCACTGTGTTTCTCAGGAAACCTAGTACACAAGAAGAACAGAAGGTTGTGTACTCGTCATCATCCTCCTCACAAGAAAAGAACCTAACATCGGAACCTACACAGGATCAGATTAATAGATGGAAAGAAGATGATACCGCGTGTACATCGGATGGAACTAGATCTGTGTATGCTCGCTTCAGTGTCGACGAAGAAACCAGTGAATTTAGTCCCGAATATGAAAGTGAACGGTGTTGTTTCGAAAAAGAGTGGGTAAAAGAAGGTGCGTGTATGAATGGGCTACAAAAGGAGGTTCGGGGTATACTCAACGAAGATCTATGTGAGGTTGAACCAGAGAAGGAACAGTATTTAGATTGTTGTTCGTATGATGAATGGAAAGATATGGGTGAGTGTGTAGATGGTATACAAAAACAGGTTCGGAAAATTTTTAACGAAGAACTATGCGCCGATACGATTAAAGAACGTGAAATACCGTGTTGTTACAAGAGTGAATGGAAAAAGGATGGTGATTGTGATGATGGCGAACAGAAATATTCCAGAAATATACTTAACAGTTATTTATGTGAAGGTGGCCGAAACATAACCAAAACGGAACAATGTTGTTTTCCTATGGAATGGGGGGATAGCGCGAATTGTAGATCTGACGGTACGAAGCAACAGACTAGGGGGCACTTAAACAGGGGATTGTGTACCGGTGAAGACTACGATGATATTCGAGAAGTACCATGTTGTTTTAGAGGTAAATGGGAAAATGAAGGAGAATGTGATACGACGACCGGTACAATTTCTCAAAGCCGGATAAACGTAAACGAGGCTATATGTCAACAAGAGGGTGATTCATCTGTGTCGAGAAGAATTGAATGTTGTGAAATAGGTGAATGGCAAAATGATGGTGTATGTGATGAAATAAGTGGAATACAAAAACAGACGCGTACTTTGAAAAATGAGGAGGCGTGTTCTAGTGATGTGTCCGCGACACAAGAAATACCGTGTTGTAAAAGGGGTCCATGGACTCCCGATCCTTCATGGAACGCTGGGAAGTGTAGTTTTGACGGTAGAATTAAGGTTTTACGTGAAATCGATATGTTAGATATGTGCCAAAATAACGACCCTGCAGCCCCCGAAAATAGTATGAGTAAAATTGAGGATTGTTGTTACATTAAATCGTGGGAACGTGAGGGGGTATGTGGAGATTTTGAAACTGGAAAACAAAAGTTTGTGAGTGGTGAAGTCGTTAACGAAGAGTTATGTGAAGCGGGTGTGGACAGTGAAAAATTAGAAGATTGTTGTCAAATTATGGATTGGACTACGGATGGCGTTTGTAAACCAAACGGTTTACAAACACAAAATCGTGAAGTTATAAACAGGGAAATATGTTCTGTGAGAGAGATAAATCAATCGAGAAAACGGGAGGATCCGTGTTGTTATAAATCGGAGTGGGAAAAGAGTGGAGACTGTGTAGAAGGTGAACAACTTATGGTGAGAAGAGTAGCGAACGCCGAATTATGTAGTGGAGATGGTGATGAATACGGAGTCGATACGAGACGTGTGGATAAATGTTGTACAGTGAAACCATGGGAAACAGATACGTCCATTGAAAAAACGGATAATGCGATTGAAGGTGGTGAATATTGTAAACCTAACGGTAAACGCACGGAAATTCGGGAAGTGTTAAATCCTGAAACATGTGACGTAAAGTATGAAACGACCCAAGAAGTTGATTGTTGTTATGCAACTCCATGGGAAGAGGAATATTGCGTAGATTACGGTCCGGGGAGACGGTATAGGCGAACGACGGTAAATTGTGATCCGAGGGTTAATCCTGTGGTTGAAGATAGAGTTGATTATTCGTGTAATTTACATTTATACGCGTGAGTTTTTTTCTACCCACAATACAAGACACCGATGCTGGTATTTTTCCTCATCATCGGTGGATTGATATATCTAGCGAGTGTATATATCAAACAGAAACATGGTACGTTTGATAATTTTATGGAAAGTGTTAAGAGTGTACCGGAAGAAGATGATTCAGTAGGCTACGGTGAGGAAACTCCCCCAGACCAGGAATCTCGTATAGCTCCGAGTCCAGAAGAGCCTGATACTGAGACGGTTCCACAGCCTACCCAACAACAACTTTCCAAATGGAGGGAACTTGAAGAGATGTGTAACCCAGGAGGATTGCGGTCTATGTATACAGGTTTTAAGGTTGATGAAGAAACTGGTGATTTCGTTCCCGCGTACGAGAATGTAGACTGCTGTTTCGAACAACCGTGGAAAAATGAAGGTGACTGTGTTGATGGACAACAAAAACAGATTCGAGGTATTCTTAACGAGGATCTATGTGACGTTGAACCAGAGAAGGAACAAATGGTAGACTGTTGCTCATACGGAGAATGGGAAAACGATGGTGAATGTGTTGATGGGGTACAAAAGCAGAACAGACAGATATTTAATCCGGACTTATGTGTCGATACCATAACTACCCGTGAAATAGACTGTTGCTCGTACGGTGAATGGGAATTTGATGGTGAATGTGTCGATGGAAACCAGAACTACACCAGAACTATCATTAACAGCGAACTATGCGAAGATACCAGCCTTATGAAAACTGAGAAATGTTGTTTACCTTTGGAATGGGCCAACGTGGATGAGTGTAAGGTGACTGGTATGCAGACGCAGCAACGTGCACACTTAAACAGGGATTTGTGTACCGGAGACGATTATGAAGATGTTCGAGAAGTGCCTTGCTGTTACAGAGACGATTGGAAAGATGATGGACTCTGTAATTTCTCGGAAGGTAAACTCCAACAGAGAAGGACTATAGAGAACGCGGATATATGCCGCGAAGAGGGTGATGCTGCAACGACACAAACAATCGATTGTTGTTACATAGGGCCATGGGAAGATGACGGCCTCGGTGATGAAGAATCGGGTATACAGAAACAGGGGCGTACTTTGAAAAATGAGGAAACGTGTCCCTTGGGTACGGAAGCTACACGTGAAGTTCCTGGATGTAAGAGGGCGCCGTGGTCCGCAAATCCTAATTGGAATTATGGACGCGGGTGCAATTCTGAGGGAGAAATTGGAATGCAACGTTCAATTACACTGATGGATAAGTGTGAAAATCCCGATCCCACATCGGAAGAAAACCTGACATCTAAGATAGATAATTGTTGTTTTAAGGAAGAATGGTTACTGGAGGGGGAATGTGTCGACGGAAAACAAAAATTAACAAGAAATATCGTTAATAAAGAATTATGTGATGATAACGATGGTGATGTGGACGGTATAACTACTGAAAAGATAGTCGATTGTTGTGGATTTACGGATTGGGAAATTGACAAAACTACATTTGGGACTGACGAAAACCAGAATTACTGTACACCTAGAGGTAAACGAACTGAAACTCGTGAACTATTGAATAGGAATTTATGTGATCGGGATGGTAAGTCGTTTCTTTTAACTCAACCCACGTCACAAGAAATCGATTGTTGTTATATGTCAGGTTCGACTGTGATTCCCACTGACGATGAGCAAAAATATAGCATAGATAATATGTCTTATATGAATTGGTGGAGAACCCAGATAGCTAATGATAGTGATGCTAAAGTCACGGTGGAAGATTGGGATAAATACAAAGAAGAAAATATTAGGGCGTGTAGATCCAGTGGCGACGTAATGGTAAAGAGAACTGTGACCAATCCTGAACTATGTAAAGCTGAGGCGGCGGCTGGAACTCGAGAAGAGGATGCTTATTCTTATAAATCAGAGTACGCTGAAAAATGTTGTTATATTGGAGATATATTACCCAAAGAAGATAGCTACTGTAACTGGTCATTGAGCAATTCGTCACGTTCTCGGCGGGCGTCGTATGGAACGGGTAATATTGCTACGAAACGCGATATAAAAAATTCTGGAGTGTGTGGGAAAGACGCACAAAAGATGGGTGATAAATTTTTATGGCCAATTGGCTCCAGCAGTTTTCAAGACTTATTTACGTATAACGATTATTGGCGTCGTAAGGCTTGGGCGACCTCGAGGAAGGACGGAACGGCATTTTGGTATGGTAGGAATTGGGGTCAAGCAAACGGTCAGCTGAAAACGTGTAATTCAAATGGTACATTACAAGATAGTGATGTAAATTGGGGTGATTATGCTGCCCCGGATCCTAATGTTTCTACTAATGGAAGGTGTGGTGATGAAGGTGATAATAAAAGGTGTCCCGGGACACAGTGTTGTTCGAGTGCCGGGTGGTGCGCTGGTAGTATAGGTACCAAATCTGACCACTGTCATGAATGGGTGAATGATAGAAGAGTTTGGGTTGGGGGTAATGCTAGTGGTTCGTATGATGGTGTACATTGGTACAAAATGCCAAAAGATACAGATTGGAGTATAACTAAATAATCCAGATTAAAGAATAAAAAGTAATAATATAAAATGAGCGTTCTCACACCTCTTCGTGTACACGCTTTTTCAGTTCCTAACAATAATGACTATGGTAAGTTGAAAACGCGACTTAAGAAATCAACCTTCGGGTACGGTTCCGCGATTTCACTTTCATATTTCATCACACAAGGTGCCGAAAAAGGAGTCTCTTCCACCATAGGATCTGTGGCATCGTATGTA
>Ga0315315_10000517_pt1 | contig 32768 bp, 31 predicted proteins | sample M140m3416metaG_FD_203699 | JGI IMG/M metagenome (GOLD analysis project Ga0315315, IMG submission 203699) | Ammonia-oxidizing marine archaeal communities from Monterey Bay, California, United States - M1 40m 3416 | ecosystem: Environmental > Aquatic > Marine > Intertidal zone | place: USA... | reverse complement strand
TAAATATGAGCTTACCAACAAATATATATAATTGTCATTATATTTATAACGCTTCTGAATATTTACTTGATAATAATATAATAAATGTAAAATCAATGATTAGTATATATTCAATGTTTAATAAAGAAATTAATTTAGATATAAATGATGATGCTAAAATAGATTTTAATAGACAAAATATTGTAAAAAATTGAATATATAGTAAGTTCTTAGTATGTATTTAACAAATTAAAAATGTCTTTAATTAATAATAAAAGCGGTGATAATAAATGGGTTTCTGTTGTCAAAAATGGCAAATCATCATCAAAAAAGAGGAATAGTAAAAAAAGAAGTTTTAAAAAGAAAAAATTTAATACTTCTAAAATTAAAAAGAATAAAACACACTTCATTCCTTATACTCTAAAAATATTTATTGATAAACTATTTGATAGAGGACTAACATCTAATAGTTTCTTTGAAGAAATTAGTAAGGAAGTAAATGATAATTCTAACATTTATACAAGTGTAGTCATTTACATCATTAATGAAGCAGCTGCTCTAGATAAATTAGATATCATTGAATATATTTTGAATAAAGTAAGAAACAGACACATTATTGTTAATACTAAGTCTGGTTATATGGAATATACACCTATTTTTAAGTCTGCATATAGAGGGTCAATTAAAGCTCTTAAAATGCTATGTTGCGCAGGTGCAGATTTGAAATCAAAAAATAAACTAGATGAAACTGTAATGGAAGCTTTAGAACAAGGCAGAATTGATGCAATTAAAAAAGATCCAGATTATAAAATTTTTATAAATGAACGATATGAAGAATGTAAAGTATTTTTATCTAACTTTTCATTCAAAAAGAAAAAGATTGTATTTAAGAAAAGTAGTAAAAAGAAAAATAAAGAAATTAATTTTGACCTTGAATCAAAAGTTAACATTCAAAATATGACTATTAATGATTTAGTTCAAGATTATTATGATAATATTACAAAAATTACTGAATATATCGAAAATAAGTTTTATGATACTATTTTAATTGATATAATTTGTAATGTTCTAGAAAAGGATATTAATATTATTAATAAATTTTTTAAAGAACTTCCTATTTTAGGCTTAAGTGGGTATCATGACTTATTAATTAATAGTTTAAAAAGTGAAACTGTTAATGAATGTATTAATTATGATTGTCCATTAGCAAAAAATATAGTAAAAGAAATTTTAGAAGAATTTAATTAAATTTTTTGTATATTTGAAATTATTTCTTTTTTAGAATAAATCATTCTATTAGTTTTACTCTCCTCTAATAGAAAATGATTTATTTCCTCTAAAAGATTTTCATTATCTAATTTATTATGACTTTCAATATCAACATGATATGAAGGAACATCATCTATACTTACAGTAAGTTTGTATTTGTCTACAATTTGATCAAAAGTATTTCTAATTATTTCTACTCCTTTGTAGTTAGGGTTCCTAAGTGTAAAATTTAACTTACTTGCAATTTGAAACTCACCACAATGTGATTTTACTGCCTCATTAAATATTTCCAAATCTTCATCTGATAACTCAAAATTTAGATTAGTTCCATTAAAATAAGAATTAACAATTTCTTCATAACATTTCCTCTTATCTAGTTTCCAAATTGACTTTTCAGCATATTCCTTATATTGCTCTTCAGTATAATCTTTTCCAAATTTATTGAACATAAAATCTTTAAAAAGTTTATTTACTTTTTGATATAGACTATATCTATCATTCGCTGATTCTTTATCTTCTTCTGCAAGATATTTATTTGATAAATCTAAATATCCTTTTTCTTTATCGACAGTAATTACAAGAAGAGGATATTGTTTATTTTCTTTTAAAAGACAAATACTTCTTTTTTTTCTTCTTGTTGAAGCATTTGCTAACTGAACCATACCCTCTATATTATCATACTCAAGTAATGATACATATATGGCATCGTTTTGAATTTTTTTAACACGACATATAACTATATCGTCAACATCTGGGTAAATATTATTATAAAATCTCATATTTATATATCTAATTATTTCTATAAGTTAAAAATAAATTATTTCAATTTATTTTTAAGCGTTACTTATCTTTTAAATTTTTGCAAGTAAAAACCAAATGATATTCCGGTAAATAGAACAACTGCTGAATATAATAGTAATCCTGTTTTACTTAAAACAACTAAATTATCTAATCTTGTATCAATTGGTACTTTAGATATTTCATCATTACTGTAAATTTCGGAGACTTCTTCATCATTATTATCTTCCATTAATTTATTTTCTATCTCACTTTCACTTTCAGTTTTAGTTAAAGTATCATTATCTATTAAAATATCTTCTGTATCTAAAGTATTATTTATTTTATCTGAAATAGTAGATTTTAAATTATATTTATCTAAATTAATAATCTGTTTCAATAAGTTATAAATTGATTTAATTCTTCTTGATTTGTTCTTTTTTTGTTCCATAAATTTTTTATTTGGATTTAAGTCTTTATATAATTCTTTAAAAGATAAACTTGTAAATTTTAATAAATTTAAGTAATTTTCTGATGTATTAACATCAACTCCAATAAATAAGTCATCAGTTGATAAATTATCAATTATTACATCGTTTTCTTCTATTTCAAAGTCATTATTTAACTTTAGTCCTAAAAATTTATTATTTGAATTTGTTATAATATACATTATTTTAAATAATAAAATATAATTATTATTTAAACTAAGTATTTACATTAAAAAATCAGCTATCTTACTTTTTTCAAAAGTAGAATACTTTACACCATATAATCCAAATAATTCCTTCATTAAGATTGAATCATTATATTTATAATCATTTGATAATTTTGAATGTTCTTCTTTTATATTATCAAAATTTAAAATAATTATATTTGAATTATCAAATGTTAACTTGATGTGGTTTGTGTGGCATTCTTTATTTTTATTTATTTTATTTATTTCATTCCTTAATTCATCTACAGATGATATCTCTATATCATTTATTTTTTCTAAGAAGAGACCAGATTTAATATCATTATTTGAATAGGTATATGATCCAGGTAATACATTAACTAACATTAGTTTATTTTCAAATCTATTTTCTGGTTTGGAAAAATTAATTAACTTATGCATAACTTTACTATCTAAATTAGCTCCAATTAATTGATTTTTATCAATATGATTTGCTTTAAAATTACATAATACTAATCCAGAAATAATTTCATAATCAATATTGTCTCTTGTTAAATTTAAGTAAATAGTATCAATTTTATACTTTGGATACTCTAACTTTACATCTACAGTTTTAATTTCATTATTAGAAAAGTATTTTATTGTAATATTGTCACCAACTTTAAATCTAAATAATAAATATTTAATATTTATTTTTTCAATACTCCATTCTACTTTGACTTCACCAAAATTGTCAATTTTATAATCATTAATTTTTGTAAGAATATCATATTGTCGAATACCTGCCTTATATAAACATGAATTTTTATTAATTTTACTAATCATGTAACCTTCTCCTTCTAAATTATTATAATCAATTATAAAACTGTCAATTTTTGAAAATTTACATAATAAAACTGGTTTATAAACAATTTTATTTATTGAATTTTTAAAGTTTTCTTCTAGTAATTTATAATAATTTATTGGAACAGAATAACCAATATTATCAGCAGTATTAGCTGATATTTTTTGTGAATTTATTGCGATAACTTCATTTTTATCATTAATTAAAGGGCCACCAGAATTACCTGGATTAATGGGAGCATCTGTTTGAAATAAATGTTCTTGTGAACCACTAATAACCCCTCCAGTTAATTTTAAATTTTCTTGTCCTAAAGGATATCCTACAGCATTTACCTTATCACCTTGTATAACATTATCAGAATCAGCTAACTTTAAAAAATGTTCTCCATTTTTATATTCAGTTTTTAATAATGCTATATCATAATCAGGACTTATACAAACTATTTCTGCAGAATATATTTTTTTTCCAAAAGCAGGAATAGTTATTTCTAGCTTAATTGCATCTTCTACAACATGAGAACATGTTAATATATACCCTTCATTATTAATAAAAAATCCAGATCCGATACTTTGATTTTCATAAGGGCTCCTAAATGGAGCATACCAATCATGAACAACATTATGTGCAGTAATTTTACAAATTGTATTATAAAATAAATCAGACATTTATATATATAAAAATAAAAAAAAATTGATTTAAGTAAATTCCTAGAAATTATTTTAGTTTTATATATATTAAATGTCAAGAAGTAGTAGTAACAATACTTCACTATCAAGTGATGATGAATATTATGGTGATAATGGAGAAGAATTTAGAGGATCCATTTTAAATAACAAATATGCACTAATTGATAAAATAGGATATGGTTCATATTCATCTGTTTGGTTGGCATATTCTATTGGAGATAATAAATTTTATGCAATTAAAATTCAGAATGCCGAGGACTATGATGAAGGTCTTGTTGAATTAAGAGTTTTAAGAAAAATTAAAGAACTAAATAATGATAAAATGATTCATATGATTGAGGGATTTGAAATTATTAAAAAAGAAAATATTAAGAAAAAAATTAGAAAAGGAAAGAAAACATTTGTAAAAAAAATTGTTGAAGTAAGAAAATTTATTTGTATGGTGTTACCATTAATGGCAGGAAGTGTATATTCATTAATTAGAGAAGGTAAATACAAGAATGGTTTAGATGATAAACTTACTATGGATTCTATAAATACAATTTTATATTCAGTAAATGATCTTCATAATAAATTAAGAGTATGTCACACAGATCTAAAACCAGAAAATATGTTAATTAGTGGAATGTCAGTAAAAGTAAACGAGTTAATAGATGATTATAGTAAAATTAATTTAAAACAAATATATGAACATAAATTAAACGAAGAATTACAAGATAAAAATTGGAATAAACAAAGTAATAGTTATAAGAAAAAAGTTAGAAAGTTAAAAACTAAAATCCTAAGACAATGTCATAATTCTATATTAGATAATATGATAATTTTATCAGAATCAGAAGAATCAGATTCTGAATGTAATTCAGTAAATGAATCATCTGATTCTGAAGAAGAAGAAAAAGAAGAAAAAGAAGATAAAGATAATATCTTTGAAAAAATTCTTAAGAACAATGATGAAAATGATAATGATACTGTAAGTAGTTCGTCATCAGAACTTGATACAGAAAGTTCATCAGAATCAGTTAATAGAAATGATAATTTTTCTGTAATTGAAGATAAATATCTTGAAAGTTGTAAAATTGTACTGACAGATTTTGGTAGTAACCTTAAAATAAGAGAGTTAGATGATGAAGAAATTCAAACACGATATTATCGTGCACCAGAAGTAATTTTAAATTTACATTACACCGAGAAAATTGATATTTGGTCAATTGGTTGTATATTATATGAAATTTATACAGGAAGAATATTATTTGATCCTGATAAAGATAAGGACTTTAGTAGAGATTTTCATCATTTATTTTTAATAGAAGAAATTTGTGGTAAAATTCCAAAAGAGTTAGCAAAAAGAAGTCCTAGAAAAAAAGAGTTTTTCAAGAATAGTAAGTTAAATTGTTCAAAGGCAAGAAATAATATTGATTTAAATGGTTTAATAAATAAACAAGAAAGTAAAGTAAATAACTTAGTAGTAGATTTAATTAAAAAATGTTTAATTATTAATCCTAAAGAAAGGCCAACAATTGCAGAATTAATAAATTATTCTGATGAATATAGAAAAAATAATTTTTGTAAAACAGTTTAATTTATTTTGAATGCTAATGACATATTTAAAAATTTAAATACATCACATGTATTTTTGTTGTAGTAGTCTGAAAGACCAAAAGAAGTGTTCCAGTAAAGGAAAGAGGTAAAGTCTATACAAAATCTAATGTTACCTGAGTTTTAGAGATTATACTCTGTGCCTTTTTAGAGTAGTTGCATCTACTTAATCCTGTATTGGAATTACACCATCTGTGCCTGAGCCACCAAAGGTGGCTTCATCTGAACTTGGAAATGACCAATTTGTTGAGCCATAACAGGCAATCATGTTATTTGTATAATCACCGATTATACTTTTTTTACTAGTGTTGATGTTGTAGTTTATGTAATCTTTTGCTACTCTATCAAGTACACTAGTAGGAATGATATTCGTGTTATGCATCAAGTCACTCTTAGTATTTGTCGGATTTTTCTCGAGGTAGGCTTTAAGAGCCCTGTGTTTTGCTGAAGGTTTCAATGGCATTTTATCTGATTAAAGAATTTGTTAGAAGCTTACCATACTTAAATGTATCCTAATATGAATTTTTTTTTCAATTTTTTTTAAATTGAAAAAATTACCATATATTAATATAGTATTATATTATATATGAATATATATACAGATGGAGCCACATCCAATAATCAAACAAAAAAGTTACGTAGAGGAGGCATAGGAGTATATTTTGGACATGATGACGAAAGGAATATTAGTATGGAAGTTAAAGAAAATCCTACTAATCAGCGTATGGAATTATTTGCTTGTATCAAAGCATTAGAAGTAAGTAATGATCATGATATAAATATCTATACAGATAGCAAATATACAATTAATTGTGTAACTACTTGGTATAATAACTGGAGAAACAATAATTGGAAAACATCAAAAGGAACTGATGTTAAAAATTTAGATTTAATTAAAAAATTACATAATTTAGTTAAATCTAAAAATGTTAGTTTTTATCATGTTAAAGCACATCAAAAGGCACCAAATGATAAAAATAAATATAATCATTGGTATGGTAATAAAATGGCTGATCATTTAGCTACTAGTTCTATTTCCTAACAACAATTACATTTTTTAACTTTTTTTATTTTATATTTATCACAACATTTACAATAATAAATTTTTTTTTCATACTCGTGTTTATGAACTTTTACAGTATGAGAACAACAATCCTCTACTTTAATATATTTTTTGGAACAACAATTATTAAGTTTAACATATTTTTTAGAACAACAATCATTTATTTCAATATAATTACTTGAACAACAATCATCTACTTTAATATATTTTTTAGAACAACAATCATTTGATAAATAATAAGTGCATGGTTTATGGCAATTATCTAAATATATTTTTTTATGATTATCAATTATTATTTTTGGACACATTAAAAATAATAATATATTAATTTTAATCTAGTATAAATTTTTCCAAATTTTAGAAATTGTTGATGTGCTAATTGATCTTTGTTTATCTTTTTTAAAAGATTTCTTAACCTTAACTAATGTCATATTTTTTTGGTCTTTGAAAGAATTTATATAATCAATATCCTGATCTGAATATTTACAATTTTTCTTCTTTGACTTTTTCTTTACTATTTCAAAATTTAAAATATTACCTTTTGCAGTTTCTTCATATCCATTTATAATTATTAAATTATTATGTATTTTATCATGACATTTACTACATAAAACTACCAAGTTAGACATATGATCCTTATGAATATGTTTTTTTTCTTCATTTAATATAAATCCATATTTGTCTGTATTTTTTTGAAATTCAATATGATGTGTTTCTAATTTATCTTTTGACTCACAAATATCACATTTTGACATAATTAAATTTTTATTATATCTTGATTTTTTAATATCTCGTTCATTTTCTATATGTGACTTAACAATATTTGAAATTTCTAAAAATTTAGCATCTTTAATAATATATTTTGCAAAATCTAATCCATATTCTTCACGTCCATTTCCTCTTTTTAAATCTCTCACAAATATTATATTATTATTTTCATATTTTACATTTATATGATAAATTCCAATATTATCAAGATTTTTAATAACCTCTAAATTAACTAATTCATGTAAATGAGTTGCTGAAACAAAACTAGTATTTGAATCAACTAACATTTTTATCATACTTGCTACAATAATTAATGCTGATTTATATTCAGTTCCATTACAAACTTCATCTGCTAATACTAAAGTATTAGAACCACTTCTTTTTAAGATTGCTTTTAGTTCTACTAGTTCTAATGCAAATGCTGATAAACCCTTATGTAAATTATCTGTATTTACTATTCTTGTAAAAATAGATGAATATGGTTTATACAAAAAATTATTTGCTGCAACAAAATAACCAATTTGAGCTAAAATTATATTTAATCCTATTGCTTTCATCAAACTTGATTTACCTGCTGCATTTAACCCATATAATAAAATTCCTATTTCATCTTTACCTATTTGAATGTCATGAGGAACATATTCTGTAAAAATTATTTTTTCAATAATAGGATGTCTTAACTTCTTAGCATCAATAAATGAAGTTTCATAATCTGAAATTATTGGTTTATGGTATTTATTTTTTATAGAGCAAATACAACCACTATTTATAAAATCAATATTTGCTACTGATTTATTTAATTGCAAAAATAAATTACTAAAATTATTATAAAAATATAACAAATGATTTTGATATGTTTCCTTAACTAATGGTTTAAGTTTATCAGCTGCTATTGTTATTTTATTACTTATTTTATCAATTATTTCACTAGTTATTTTAGTACTACTTGCCTGTTTTTTAAAATTTATATCTTCAAATTTTACTTTAGTATCATTTACCATTATAAATTTTCTTTTTTTTAATTCTTTTTTTACCATATCTGACCTTTTAGTTGTTAAACTTAAATAATATTTATCTTTATCATTGTAATTAATTTGAATCATAGATTTATCTTCATTAAATGAATTAAAATAATCCTTCTTCTTTTTATTATCAATAAAAACCTCTAAACTATCTCTCAAATCTTTAATCAAATTATATTGATTATCAATTAAATTTTGTAAGCTATCTATTTCTGAATTTATGTCCTTCTTATAAAATGATCCAGATATATCATTTAAAATATATTTACTCATTTCATTAAAGTCAAAAATATCACTATAATATTTTATAAATAATAATAATTCTGACTTTAACTTTTTATTAAAAATCTCAGATAACTTTGTATTTTTTACATCTTTATATAACTCTAATATTACCTCATATGAATCATGTAAATTTACAAAATCACACGGATTTAAGGTTTGTAAAGATATTTTTCTATGAAGACGTTCAATATCTATAATATTTTTTAATCTATCACTTAAATCTATCTCTTTATTTTTTAAATCTTCTATTTTTTCATATCTACTTTCTATTACTTTACTATCACATAATGGATTACATAGATTAAATTTAAGTAATCGTCTTCCCATTGATGTATTTGTAAAATTAATAATATCAAATAATGCCTCATTTTTATCAGAACTATTATTCACAATATTTAATTGATTAAGTGCATTATTACCCAAATGTAAATAATTTAAATTATCATAGAAATCAGGTTTTCTAATATTTAATAAAATATCACTTATTTGTTTTTTACAATAATTTAGCAATAAAATATATGATATTCTACCATTAGTCAATTTTTCTAAATCTAATTCTTCAATGGGAGTTAGATATGTTTCTAAATTAAATACTGACTTTAGAAAGTTATTTTGATAATTTATATTTAATAAATTATTATCATCGAATTTATAAATTAAATGATTTTTATTTTTTAATTCAAGATATAATAACAATTCATCTTCAGAATATGTAACTAAATTTTTATAATAAATTACGGTTTCAGATGGGTTAAAATTATAAATAAATTTTAATGTTTCATCTAGTGCATATTTATCATCATCTTTAGTTGCAAAAGTTTCATGAATTATACTATTTCCTACACTTAAGTCAACAATAGATAATCCAATATATAAGATATATGAATTATTTAATTGTTTAATTTCTTCTATGAATATTGATAGTATATTTTTAGAGTCATGAGAATTTATATCTTCAATATAAGTTCCAGGAGAATAAATTCCTGTAACAGCTCTTTTAGGATTGGGTGGATTAGTAACTTGATCAATTTTAATAACATGGAAATCATTATTAATTAAAATTTGTATGTATTTTGGAGTAGCAACTAATGGAAATCCTAACATATATGGATTTTTTTCACTTAAATCTGGATTTTTTTTATTTTTTTTCGAAACAATAGTATTTAAAATTTCACTTAATTTGTGCAAATTATAACCACGTTTATCAGTAGCATAAGCTTCATGGAAGCCACCTACTTGCATTAAAACAATCGTTTTATCTTTATTATAAATTTTAGAATATTTTTCCTGTAATAAAAGATATTCTTCAATTATTGACTTTTTTAATTTTAAATACTCATATTTCTTAATAACTAATCCATTATTGGTATTCATTAATTTAAATATAAATATAATTATTTAAGTATATTTATACTTTATAACCAAAATAAGTATAAATATAATATGTAACTATTTAATGGTCTTAATTTATATAAAATAAATTTTGAATCTTTATTTTTTAAATATCTAATAAATTATAATGAGTAAATTAAATAAAATTAAATTTTCAGAATATTTAAATGACTCTGAATCTGATTCTGAAGTAGTAATTGAAACTTATTCTAATAATGATGAGATTAAAAATATTAATAATATTTCATATGATGATGAATGTAATAAATGTGAAGAAAAACCTATAAAATTTGATAACAAGTCATTATATACTTCATCTGATGCAAGTTATAATAAATGTATTAAAGATTTAAGTAATAATTCAATTGAATTAAGTTCAAGTGATAATTGCCAAGAATTTGTTGAGGATAAGTCTGAAATAGTAAATACAGAAGACTGTAATTTCGACCATAAATGTATGTCTTTTAAATCACAAATAAGTAGAAAAAAAGTAAATTGTATCAAAGAAAAAAATAATACTGTAGAAATTAGACAAATATATTTAGAAAAAAAAATTCAACAATTAGAAGTAATTGGCAGTGCATTCAAAAAAATAGGACATAGTATAGAATATTATAGGTATAACCTAGAAAATTCAAAAGATCTTATTTTAAGAGAAGAAGATGACGAGGCATCAATTTTATTAAATGATACATCATATAACTTACATAATATAATTTTATTAGAGGTTAAAAAGAACTTAAATCCTTCAAGATTAAGATATATTTCTATAGAAAATGTAAAATTATATGAAGTCCCTAAAATCCATATAACATTTAATTCTGGAATAATAAAATTTTCAATAATTGATAATAAGAAAATATATGAATTTAAAATAGGATGTAAATATGACAATTCAGATGATCTAGAAGATTCAATTGATGAAGTTTTGGAAGATTCTAAACATGTATATAATTATTTTAATTCTAGATTTAATAAAATTTCAACAATTATAAATTATATAAAAATTAATTCAATGTAAAATTATTATAAAAGCATTATTAATGAGTAATACTTTTGTAAGTGTTTTAGTAGCTACTAAAAATAGACCTAAATTTGCAGAAAATGTATTAAGGAATTATTTTAGACAGAATTATCCTCAAGATATGATGGAACTAATTATTGGCGATGATGGTGAATGCGAAATGGAAAAATTAATTCCAGAAGTTAAAAATATAAAATACTTTAAGTTTAAAAATATTTCACTAGGTGAAAAAAGAAATAAATTATGTCAAATAGCAACAGGAAATATTATAGTTTTTATGGATGATGATGATTTTTATCCAATTGATAAAGTTTCAGAATGTGTTAAAGTTTTAAATAAATCAAATTATGAAATTACTGGAAGTTCTATTATGTATGTGTTTTATACAAAACATAATATTATTTATAAATTTGGTCCATATGGAAGATTTCATTCAACATGTGGGACTTTAGCATTTAAAAAAAGTTATTTTGTTAAAAACAAATTTCCAGATGTTAATAAGTCAGAGGAAAAAAGTTTTTTAAATGAATATAAAAACCCTTTAATTCAGATGAATCCTTATAAATCAATATTAGTCATAGCACATGATCACAATACAGTAGATAAATATAAATTTATGAAATATGGTAAAAAAACAGATTTAACTTTAGATAAATTTAATTTAACTGATGTTGATAAATATTTTTATTTAAAATTAGGTCAATAAACGTTTTAGGAAAGCGTTTAAATTTGTAATAAAAAGTATAGAATTAATATTTTTTATGCAGGTATTAATTTTATTTAAATATTATATTATATAAATGTGTGACTGCAATGATAACATGCAATGTAATAATTTGAATGAAGATTTAAACTGTGAATGTGATTACTTAAAACCTCTTTCAATCCACAAATTATTTAGTCAAGATGATTGTACAGGATATAATGATGTATTAGATAAGGCAAAAAAAGTAAGAAATGCATTCTTTGCTGCAAAAACATCTGTTTACAATTTTGTAAATGAATGCGACAATATTGCTGATCAATTACAATCTGACCTTTCTGACAATGAAATTGAATTAGATAGTATGAGAAAACAATACTTAGCAACATTAAATAATTTAACATCCTCATTATATGCATCATTAAATGTAATTTATAATGGAAGAAGATTAATTAATGTTGATTTAACAAAAGTTCACTTAAAACATGCTCAAAGACCTCAAAAAAGTACTGAATTAAGATTATCTACTGATAATACTCATGAGCCAATTACTTTAAGTTACGTCCCAGGAGTAACAATTCAATTAAATAAAGATACAAAATTACTTAAATTAAAATTTTCAGAACCTGAATATATTTCAGGATGTAATAAGCACGGTGTCCATAAAAAAGAAAAAGATGTTACTGTAACATTTGTTGTAGCTCCATCAATCTACTGCATCAAATCATATGAAACTTATGAAGAGGATGATTATGATATTAATAATATGGGACCATTTGAAACATGTAATGTTTTAGGAACATATGAAACACAAGCTGTTGAAGGTTTAGATGTTTTCCAAAATATTGATGTAGCAAGAGATTTCTTTGAAGAAATCCAAAATTACCAAGATAACTACGTTATTGATATGGATAGTTCATATGGAAATCAAATTTTAGAAGTTATGAATTGGTTTGATAAAACTATTACTAGATTAGAAGGAACTCATAGATATGTTGTTCAATTATGCAAGATAAACAAGTAAAGAAATATATAGTTTTGCGTTTATTAAATATATACCATTATTTTTATAATATATATTTAATTATTATATATGCCTTGTAATAATCATATGAATAAAACTTGTAAATGCAAGAAACAACACAAGTTAGAAACAAATAAATGTAATATTGATTTAAATATGTATCCAAATACATATACACCATCTCAAGCTATTGAAAATTTAGATATTTTAGACGGAACATATAAAAAAATGAGACATTCTATTATTCACTTTATTGATAGTGTCAATCGTCTATACATGAATTTAGCTGAAGCACAAGAACCAAATAAGTTATCTCTTGTTCAAAATTTAGAAAGATTTAAACTTTTACAAGAAGGATTATTAAATGAATTAAAGACAACATGTGAAACTAAATTTACTGATTTATCTAATGCAGTTCCTACTATTGTATCTCATGAATCTATTGAATACTTTTCTAAAAAGAATGGTAGCACAGCAGAAGATTATTTTAAAACTAAGAAAAATTTAAGATCTAAAAGATTATTTGTTCAATTTGATGATGGGACTAAAATTGAATTTAATGTTGTTCCATCATTATTATTTAATATCGATAAATTTAATGATGCATTAACAGTAAATATTACTGAAGCAAATAGTAATCTTTTATCATCTAATTCTTTTTACAGAGGACCAGAAAAAAAAACATTTTTATTTATAAATTCAGATACTAATGACGGATATTTATATAAAGATGTTAATGGAGAATATCATCCAGATAGAGCAGATGCATACAATTACGATGAAAATATTAAAGCTTCTGTAGACTCTGTACTAGAGTTTTATGAATCTATTATCAATATTGGTAGTTATCAAAATATTGGACATCCTGAAGGAAATACTTTTATTTCTGGATCTGATATTCATTTATTTTTAAATTCTATAGATATTCAAATTAAAAAAGTAAAATTAGCTAAAAGAATGGTATGTCTAAGAAAATTAACTAATTAAATATTAAAAATTTTATATAAATATTTTTAATATGGTTAAAAAATTTTCATCCAGTTAAATAATAATTTAGAATTGACTTATATATAATGGAAATATCTCCTTTTGACTATTCACCTTTATACCAATATAGAGTTAATGATATGTTATTTAACATAAATGTAATGAAAAAAAGTTTCAAAAGTATGAAATATATTATTTATAATTATATTGATAATGTTCATGAAATTCACAACAATTTAATTAATAGTGCTAGATGTATGTTTGACGTCACTAAAGCAATTGATTTATTTAAAGTTGCACAACAAGATTTAGTTACCAACTTTACAAGTTTAGCATTACATAAGTTATCCGATGACAAAGATATGATAAATTATGCTTATCATAATATAAGTTCAGGAACAGCATTATATTCAATGAATGAATATTGGTCACAGATACATAAAATTCCTAAAAGAGGATTAACAGTTTTATTTGATGACAACACGAAATTAACAGTTCTTAATCCGCCAACTATACAAATTAATTTAGATTTAAATAATAGACATTTTTCTTTAAATTATTTCACTGATAGCTATAGTAAGAAATTTCAACTAAATTCTTATCATTTAGCTAAAGTTCTTAATTATATCGATGAAAATCAATATGAAAATGAAAATGCAGATGTTGCAATATTTAACTTATTGAAATTTTTTGAATCTATTTTTGATTTAAAACATATCCCAAATCATCCATTACAAATTTTAGAAGCTAAATTAGATCTTGTTTTGCATGAGTTAGAAGGTGTAGAAAAACTTATAAAATTAAGAGGTTGTACTAACTAATAATAATAATTATATACAAATAGAAATATACTGAATGTAATAAATAATATTATAATCAGTGTATTAAAGCTAATTACTTTCTTTTCTATCCTTTTTGGTTTCTTTATTTTAAGTTTATTAATTAATTCTCTAATTCTTTTATTTTCAGCACGAATCTGATTTTGGACTTTATATAAATATCCTTCATATAATTTCTGGGATTCAAAGTCATTACTAGTATTATAGTAGCTTATCATATTATAGATTTCTAATGTTAAGTTCTCATATAAAATACTATTTTTTAAATATCTAGCATCATATAATTTTTTAATATCATCATCATTTATGTATCTTTTTTTATCTTCATAATAATTATTTGAATTTTCTTCTGTCTGATAAAAGCCAAATTTTGGCTTTAAAATATTTTTATTAAATTCATCTACATACTCTTTTGTTACATTATACAAATATGGTAAATACTGAAATTTAGATACATCATTATCATATGTAAAATTATAATATTTTAAATTTTTACTACTCATGTATATATATATTAGGTTATAATTTCTATAACTTTATAAATTGCTTCTATTTCATTTAATAATGATTTCAAATAAGTAATTATATCATCATGAATATCATTTTTTAAATTTATATCTAAATATTCCAAATTATGATTATAAATATCAATATAATCTTTATCTTCTAAATATGTATAATATTTTGTAAATTCAAAATATTTTGTATCTATTCCATTTATAAATCTTCTAAATATTTTAACTGATAAATTTAAATTTTTATAGTCATAATTTATTGTAATTAAAGGTAAACTATGTAAATAATTTAAGTTTCTATTAAATATAAATTCAACAAAATATTTTTCCTTATATTTATGTATTTCATTTTCTTGAATATTTGAAAAATAATCAGAAATATTAAAGTCATTTGATAAGATATTTTTTGTTAATTTATAATCTAATAAATTATTGGATAATACATTATTATTTTCAATTTCGATTATAAACTTTTCTATATTTGATTGAAATTTTTTTATTAAATTTTCATTTGAATTAAAACAATTCTTATTAGCTTTAAATTCTGACTTTAATGATTTTAATTCTTTAAAAAAATGATTAATGAATTCAATTACTCTCACATAATAAATTATAAAATTTTTACATTTCTTTTTTATATCATTAATTTCTGAATATTGTATCTTATGATTTGAACTAATGCTCATTATATACTTATTCTACATAAAAAGTAATATAAAACATTACTATAATTAAAATTATACTAACTATTATTGGCACTTTATTACTTGATACACTATCAAGATCATAGCATTGATTAAAGTGTTCTATTTCATTTTTTAAAGGTATGTCATTTACTTTAACTTTTTTACTTACTAATTTTTTTTTATTAAATAAAAATAAATTTAATTTATTAATACTTTTTTTTAAACTTTTCTTTATTCTACCTGAATATTCTACATCAGAATTATATTTAGGTTGTAAGTTCTCTATTTTATCTAAAAATTTATCACATAAATTTTGTAATCTATTTAATCTTGAAATTTCTTCATTATAAAAATCAATTCTGTTTTGAGGATGTATTTTATAAATTTCATGTTGTTTTTTAAAATAATTTCCAATATATAAGTTATATAATGTTTTCCATTCTGCTTTTAACTCATGGGGAACATAACGATATGAATCATAGTCAAAAATATTATCAATTAATTTTTTAGACATATATATTACATAATTAAAATAATTATATAATATATATATATATGTTTAATTTAAAAGAAAGACATATTGTAGTAGTATTAGTACTAATCGCAGTAATATTCATATTATTTTTATCCACTAGAACTCCTATGTGTATAACCGAAGGATTAAATTTAAATGAATATAATTCTATGTATAAAGTAGAAAATCATAATTTAAATGATTCAATTATAAATAATTCTAGTTATTCTAATAATAATGCATCATTTAATGAAATGGAATCATCTAAAATTATTGAAGATTCTGAAAAAGAAGTAAAACCTATAGTTTTATCTAAAAATCAAATGAATGAATACCAAATGAATGATGCTGAAATTTTAGAAGATAAACATAATTTAAAAAATGAACAAGTTGAACCTAATAAAGAAAAAGATTTAAATAAAATTGAAAGTAAAACAATTCTATTAAACAAAAAACAACACAAACTTAAAAAAAGAAAGAATAATCCAAAGTTTAAAGAATCATATAATAAAAATAATTTAACACCTACATCAAGTGCATCATTTGAAAGTGATGAACATGTCGAAGACGTTGAATCTGGTAATTATAACTTAAATCATAGTAATACCTATATTCATGAGAATCAATATAATTTAATTTCAAGTAAATACTCTGAAGTGTTAGATACTAGTAATATGGTTTCAGAAGTAAATGATGTATTAGATAATAAATTAAAAGAGATTCAAAGTAATGAGTATCATGAAGAATCTATACCAATGGGATATAGTAATTATGACTTTAATGCTTTTGGACTTTTAAGAGAAGAAATACCATCTTTTAAAAAAATAAATAATAATAAAAAGTCTAATTTAGATAACGCTAAATGTTCTACATTTAGATCTGCAGTATTAGATCTTAATAAGTCTGGATTTATTAAAAATAACAAAGTAGAGTCTTCATGGAATGATACATTTAAAGAATCCTGTGGAAATTGGTAAAAATATTGAAAATAGCAATTTAAATATAAATAACTATTATATTTAAAAATGTCAAGAAAAAGAGAAAGAGCAAATAGTTTTTTAGATAATAGTGATAAATTAGATGAAAATGAAAGTAAATTTGATTATCAATACTATTTAAATTTAATAAATGACCCAAATACTGAATCAAGATTTAATCAGCTAAAAAATGTTAGTAAGAAACATTTTTTTGCAAACAATGAAGTTTTAAGATTGCAAGATGATTTTTACATTAAGCAATCTGATTATCAAAATATAAAATTATCTCCAGATTGCTTTTCTGAATCAGGGGATTTAATTGATATTTTCGTATCAAATACTGAATTTGGAAAAGTGAAAATAAACAATATTGCAAGTAGTTATCATGATTATATTCAAATAGTATTAAATATATTAAATATACCTAGATGTATAATTTATGTTTATAATATAGTTGAATTTAATAATGCAAGAGACATGAGAAAATCTAGAATTTGTAACAAAGATAATTATGGATTTCTAATAACAGAAAAAAATGATATTTATTGGGCAATTCAACATATTAATAAAGTTACTATTACTAAAGATAGAAAATTTAATTATGAATCTATAAATTCAATTAATAAAAAAATATTTTCAATCAATGTAGATGAATTTATTACCCCTAGAACAAAAAAAGTAAAAAAAGAAAAATTTATTGGTAATGATTGGGTTGCTGCAAGTAAAACACGTAATTCTGCATTAAATGACCATTGTTTAGATTATTTCAGAGCATTTAATATTAAGAATTTTTCCGATAAGCCAAAAAAAATGAGATTTAGTTTTGAACCAAGTAGTAAATATGAAAGAATCCATAAAGAGCCAATAGATGCATCTTCATTTGTTGACTTTTTATTAATTAATGGTAATGATTTTGAAGACTCAATTATTAAAGATTTAAAATGCAAGTTTAGAAGTAAATTTGTAAAAATATGTGAATCTTATGAATCAAGAAATATGACTTTTTTTGAACAAACATTAGAGCATATGAAAAAAGGAACACCAATAATTCATCAAGCAGTTTTATATAATTTTGAACATAAAGTTTTTGGAAGTGCTGATTTATTAGTTCGTAGTGATTATATTAATAAACTAACTAATACAAATTTATTAAATGAAAATGAAGTTAATACTCATGCTCCACTATTAAATGATCAATATCATTACAGAGTAATAGATATTAAATTTTCTAAAATTCATTTTAATTCAGATGGAAAAACTATGAGAAATAGTAGTAATGTTAAACCTTTCAAAACTCAAATTGCAATTTATAACATGGCATTAGGTGAAATGCAAGGTTATTTACCAGACCATAGTTACATTCTAGGCAATGGTTGGGTATTGAATAGAACTGTAAATAAAAGAAGAATGGAAGAGTCTGACAAAAATCCTTTTGATAAATTGGGTACAATTGATTATGAACAAAGAGATAATAATTATTATGAGTCGGCAATGGAAGCAGTATCATGGATTAAAGAATTAAATGAACGAACTGATTTTAATCATGATCCTCCAAATGACCCTAGAATATATCCAAATATGAGCAATACATATGATGGTTTCTATCATGGAATAAAAAAAGAAATGGCAGAAAAGTATAGTGAAATAACAAATATTTGGAATTGTGGTCCAGAATATAGAAATAATGCATTTGCTAAAGACATAAAATCTTGGAAAGATCCTAAATGTACATCAAAAACTTTAGGAGTTAAAGGACAAAAAACATCAAAAATGATAGATAATATTTTACAATTTAATCGTAAACGTAGTAAAATAATTAATATTGAAAAGATAAGTCATAATAATGACAATTGGAGAAGTAATGATTTAACATTTTATGTTGACTTTGAAACAGTTGGCTCAATGTTATTAAATTCTAGTTCAAAAACAAATTTAGATGTTGAAGGTGACTATATTTTCATGGTAGGTATTGGTTGGAAATGTCCTAATGAAAGTAAATGGAATTATAAATGTTTATACGTAAATCAAATAACTTTAGCAGAAGAGCAAAGAATAATGAAAGAATTTAATGACACAGTCAATAACATGGAAAGACAGTACAATACAAAAGCAAAAGTAATTCATTGGAGTCATGCTGAAAGGTCTTTTTATAATAGAGTAAATTCAAGATATGGTTATATTTATGATAATATTAATTGGTATGATTTACTAAAATTCTTTAAAGATAATAATATTTTGATATTAGATAGTTTAAATTTTAGCTTAAAAACAGTTGCTAAAAATATGCATAAATATGGTTTAATTAAATCTAATTGGGCAGACGATATGACATCTGGTGTAGATGCTATGTTTTATTCATGGCAAGAATATGCTAAACACGATGATATTAATTCTTCCAATAAATTTAAAGATGTTATCAAATATAATGAAATTGACTGCAAAACAATGTTTGAGATATTAGAGTATTTAAAAAAGAACCATTAATTTTTTTATAAAAATTGAATATAAATAATTATTTAAATAGAAGATAATTATTTATAAAAAATGACTGACAATGAAATAAATTATCCTAAAATTTATAATACAAAATTATCATGGCATATTATGCCTGATGATATTGAATATATTACAATCTTGCAAGAGCAAGGTGTTTCTAATTTTGATCCTATTGCTTTTTATAAAGAAGCTAATAGACAAAAAAATTTAGAAATAGAAGTAGATATAAGTAAATTATCTAAAAAAGAAAGAAAACAATTAAAAAAAAGAAAATTATCTAAAACTGCAAAAAAATTTATCGAAGAAAATATTAGAAAAAAGGAAGAAATTCTTAGAGAAGATGAAAATAGACGATTAGTTAAACATATGGAAAATATTACTGATTTAGATGATTTAGTTTCTAGAGTTAAATCAATGCAAACAAATTATGGAAGAATTAAACTAAAAGCTCAATTATTAGAATATTTTCTAAATGAAAATTATAATTTAATTTCTCATATTGTATTTTATTCATTAAATGACGAAAAAACCGATGATAATGAACTCAATTCATACATTAGAAAAACAATTAAACGATATAAAGAAAAATATGATAATGAAGATATGATCGCAGTTCAAATGAATGATTTATCATCTTATTTACCACCTTTAGATCCTTTAAATTGTAAACCAATGAAATTAGATGATTGGCAACTAGAAGTTTTTAATTTAATTGAAAGTAAAAAAAATATTTTACTATGTGCACCTACATCTGCAGGTAAAACCGTCGTATCATCATATTGTGCTGTATTAGGTAATAAAACAATTTTTGTAGTTCCATCTGATGAGTTAGCAAGACAAGTTGCAGGTATTTTTAGAAATTTATCAAATATTACAGTTAAGGTTGTGACTAATAAAGAATATTTTAATGATGGTGATTATAAGGTTTTAGTAGGAACACCAAATAAACTAGAAGAATATATTTTATTAAATGGACATGAACAGTTTACTTATGCAATATACGATGAATGGCATATGCTAAATTCAGATGAAGGTGGTGCTTATGAAAAGATTTTTAAATTATTAAAATGTCCATTTTTAGCATTATCAGCTACATTAGAAACTCCAACAAGAATTAAATCATGGATGGAATCTGTTAAAAATGAAGAAGTAGTATTAATTGAATATAAAAAAAGATTTATCATTCAACAAAGATTTTTATGGGAACAAAATACTTTAAAACATTTACATCCTTTATCATGTATCGACTTAGATTTTTTACAAAATGATGGATTTAATCAATCAGAACTATCTTTTACACCAAGAGACTCATTTGATTTGTATTCAAAAATTACAGATAAAATTAATTTACCATTAATAAATGATAAACCTAATTTACATCCAGGAATTATTTTAAATAAAGAAAGATGGGATCAAATTACATTAACTGAAACAATTCAAGTGGAAAAAAGGTTAAAAGAGTATCTAATGAATTTATCTAGTGAGAATCCTGAATTAGCACAGGAAATTTTACAAGATTATGATGTATCTGATACAACTGTTAATACAAGATTTGACTTGATTAAGTTAATAAAGTTACTTATTAAAAAGAATATGTGTCCTGCAATTTTCTTCAAATTAAGTCCAATAAGATGTTTACAAGTATTTAAATTAATTGTAAAAACATTAGAAGAAAATCAAAATAAAAAGTTTCCACATCATAATGAAGATTTAGAATTTAGACAAAACTATTTTAAAAAATATAATGAAGAAGTAGAAACAACTAGAGAAAAGACTAAATTACCACAAGATGTAGACCCAGAAGCTTTCTTTAAAGAACAACGAGAAAGATTGGAAAGTCAGTTATTAACAGAAATGAAGAAAGAGTTCGAAAGGATAATTATTAAAAGAATTGCAAAAATTGAAGAAAATGAACAGTTACCTGATAGAGCTAAATTATATTATGACAAATATTACAGAAAAGAATTAGAAAAGGTAAAAAATCAAAATAATCTATATTATGTTGATAAAGATAGACCTCATCCGGATTTTTGTTTTAATAATATGGGAATTGATTCTACTGAAATGAGAAGAATTAAACGTGAATTTAAAACTACCCTAGGCAGGGGTGTTGTAGATTACGATCATCCTTTTATGATTGGTATTGAAAGAGGTATTGTCCCTTATTTTAAAGATATGGAAGTTCCTTTTCAAAGAATTGCTCAAAGTTTATTTTCTCAAAAGAAAATTCCTATTGTAATTTCAGATGAAAGTTTAGGCTATGGTATTAACTTACCAATTAGAACTGTCGTTATGTTAGGAGAAGAAGATAAAGTTGAAAATATAGATCCAGTTATTGCAAATCAAATGACAGGAAGATCTGGTAGAAGAGGAATAGATAGAGAAGGTAATATTGTTTTTGTTGGAGTAAATTGGAAAGAAATTCTTAGATCTAAATTTTCTAAATTAACTGGAAAAAATCCATTATCTGAAGATTTACCATTGCCATTTTATTTTAATAAAATGAATAAGCATGATATTAATCGTATTTTTAAAAATTCATTATATAACTTTTCTAATGAAATTGAATATAATGAGAAAAATAAAATGAAACAAATCTTAAAAAAAATAAAAAATAGAAGTGCTAACTATTGTAGAAAACCTAAAAATTCATTATTAATATGGTCGTGTAGAAACTTTGGAGATAATAATTTCTACTTACCAAAAGTATTAAATAGTATATTAGAGGCAAGTCAATTTCAAATAATAGAGGTATTTGCTTCTATGTTTGATGACGATGGAACTCAGTTAGATCAAGATAGTATCATTTATAATATGTTTGATGAGTCAGATAAACCAACTTTATTTTCTGGAAGTCATTTACTTAGTATTTATAAACAAAAAAGAGTAGATTCTGCATTAGATATTAAAAGATTAAAAAATATTGCAAATTTAATATCAATAATTCATACAAATTTAATAATTTCAAAAGATGTAAATATGAAAAAATTTTGTAAAACATTAGAGCAAATATTTGAAAGTCTTAAAAATATAATTAAGAAACATCTCTTTTAAAAAAAATTGAATTTTATTTATCTATTAAATATAATTCAATTTAGATTAATTAGAACAAAATGTCAACAATCCAGCTTTCTCGCAATATCTTTGTTCCTGTAAAGGAATGTGGATCCGTAATAATCAACGTAGCAGATGGATTAAAAATTGTTCCAGCAAGTAAAAGGGGCGACAACCCTGCTCTCGAATGGAATTTATGTTTTTACACATGTCTTATGCATCATCTTCTTGATAAGATGACGCCTCACTTCTGGAGGAAACTTTCACTGAAATATTCAGCGGAACTAAGTCCTTCGCAAATATTGCTCAAGTTCAAGGAATATTTGACAGCGTCACTACCTTTTGCGAACATATTTACTGGTGACGAGGATCCGCAGAGATGTGGAGCTGCATGTGATCATCGTGTAATCCAAAAAGCTGCGAATGTTTTCAAAACAACAATTTATATCCTTCAAGGAGGAAACAAAATTTATCGTTTTGTTCCTGAATACACTGAAAGCACAAGCATGATGTGTTTGTTTTTTCACAAGTTTCATTATCGTATAATCGAAGATGAAACTTATAAGGAAAAAATGAAAGTTTTGTATGATAACCCCGAGATGATTAATGAATTGTACAAACCACATATTAAGTATAACAAGCGTGCATACTCAACAGCGATAAAGAGAGGTTCACGAAAGTAATTTATTTATTATTTTTTATAATCATCATACCTAAGTTATATATAATAATCATTACTAAATATAAAGATAAACTTAATCCAATTAAGTTAAATGGTAAAACTGTTAAAAAGTTTTCTGTATTAAATTTGTATCCTGAAGCATTGAAAAATACTATATTAACACCAACAACAATTGATAAACTTAATAAAAATATAAATCCTACTGCTCTTCTTAGTTCAGTATTATATTTGTTATTTTTTGTATCCATATATATTATTATATAGAAAATTTTATTAATTAAAAAATGAAAAAATAAGTTTTAATTTAATAAGTAAATTATTTTATTAATTAGATGTCAAGATTTGTAAAAAAGGTAGGAAAAGTAGAATATTATGAAATTGATGGTATAAGAGCGTCGGGTATAATACCTTATTACATAAAAAATAATGAAGTTAAAGTTCTTATAAATTTAGAATTTAGAAATACTAAATTAGTTCATAATATTATAGGTGGTAAAGTAGATAAAGTAGATCAAAAAATAGAAGATACAATGATCAGAGAATTCAATGAAGAGACTGGATTTTTAATGTCTGATATTATGAGAAAAATTACAAAAAAAAATAATTTTTTAAAAAGAAAGATATTTTTTGAAAAATCAAAATATATGTTGGGATTATTGAATGTAAAAGATAATTTAGATTGGAACACATTGCCTGATATATATGATAAAATTTTTGAAGGGGTTGAACCATTTAATCATAGAGATTCAGAACAATTAAAATGGGTAGATTTATTTGATTTTGAAGAAGATAGAAGTTATTTATTAACGATGGTAATGAATAAAATAAAATATTCAAATCTTTTTAGAAAATATAATCCAAAAAAACAGCCATTATTTGTAGATTAAATATTTACTTTATATATGATACATTACACTGATGGTAATTTACTTATTATTTTAATATTAATTTTTATAATTATAATATTAATATTTACAAACTATAAAGAAGAAGTAAATCTTGTTGGACATTACCCATATCGATAAAATTGAAATATGGATTATATATATTTAAGGATAGAATGTATATAATAAATATGGAATTAAATTATTCGGAAATTTTAAAAAATCAGCCAATATTCAATATTGGCTCTATTGGTCACGTCGCTCATGGTAAAAGTACATTAGTTCGTTCTGTAACTGGTGTACGAACTCAAAAGCATTCTGACGAACAAGAAAGAAATATTACAATTAATATTGGATATGCAAACGCAAAAGTTTTCATGGATAAGTTTGGTAATTATCATACTGCTCCTAGTCGAAAAGAGTCATTAAAAGACTATTCAGGAGATGAAATGAAATTAGTTGGACATATTAGTTTTGTTGATGTTCCTGGACACGAAGCATTCATGTCAAATATGATTAGTGGATCTGCAGTTATGAATGCATGTATTCTAGTAATTGCAAGTAATGAAAATATACCACAACCACAAACTTATGAACATTTCGAAGCAGTTAAAAATATTGATATTGATAGATTTATTATTTTACAAAATAAAGTTGACTTAATTGAAGAATCAAAAAATAAAAGAGTTCTTAGTGATATTCAACATTTTGTAAAAGATACAGTTGCTGAAGAAGCACCCATTATCCCATCTTCTATCCAAAATGATATTAATAGAGAAGAGATTTTAAATCATATTATCAGCTTATCAACTAATGAAAATATTCAAGCTCTTAATCAAAAAGCAAATAAAGATACACATATGATTGTAATTAGATCTTTTGATATTAATAGACAAAATTCAGACTATCAAAAGTTATCAGGTGGAGTTGTTGGAGGATCTTTACTTACGGGAAATCTAAAAGTAGGAGATTATGTTGAAATGCGACCAGGATATATTATTGGAGATAAATATCGACCTATTTATGCACAAGTTCAATCATTACAATCAGATAATAAAAAGTTAGAATATGCATTACCTGGTGGTTTAATTGGAGTATGCTTAGATATTGATCCAAGTATTGCAAAAAATAATGGAATGGTTGGCCAAATATTAGGTCACGTTGGTAGGTTACCTGAAGTTTACAATGAAATTTTAGTAAATTATTCAGAAATTAATAGACATGATGACTTTACTGGTAAATTTAAACAAAATGAAGAGGTAATGTTAAGTATTAATAGTATGAATATTAAAGCCCATGTTACATCTACTAAGAAACGTAAATTAGGTTTCAAATTATCTAAACCTGTTTGTATTTTTAAAGATCAAAAAATTGCTATCTTTAAACTAAATTCAATCAAATGGGTTTTATTCGCTACGGGTGAATTTGTTAATGGTAAAACATGTGAAAGTGACACTTGTGAATTATCTGTTGCAAATGAACTAAAGGATAAAAATAGTTTTGAGGAAATAACTATTGTCAATGATTTAGATATCGAACAAAAAGAATTTCTATCATATGATGAATTAGTTGAAAATGTTGATTTTAGGTCTGAAAGTGGGTCATCTATTAGAATTGATCCACCTAGAGTGAAGAAAGTTAATAGAGATTCAGTATTTACTAACTATAATGATTTTATCAAATCTACTAATGAGTCTGCACAGGAAATTCCATATGATAACTATTTTTTAGACTTTCTTAAACAAGAAAGTAGTACTACATGTGATGTTTCTAAAGATGGTGTTGTTATGAGAGGTAATTTTAGAACGAAGCATATTCAAAGTATTATTATTAAGTTTTTTAATAAATACAAAAAGTGCGAGACATGTAATTCGTTCAATAGTTATTTATTTAAGAACAATAGAAACTTATACAAGAAATGTTTAGACTGTAGCTCTGAATATTGTATTTAGTTAAAATTGAATTTACTATATGATAATTTAATTTAATTATGTAAATTAAATTAAATTAAATGATTAATTTCCTTATATTTATCGAATGTTTAGTCTTTGCAGAAATACTATTACTACTTATTTTTGGACCTAATTTTTTTGACTACTTTTTTATGTCAATATTTATATTAATACTTACAGTCCCAGCATTATTTATGTTATTAGTTCTAGTAGTTGCTGTAATTCAAAATCCTTTATTCAGTTTGGTATTAATAGGAGTATTATATATTTTCCTTAAATTTCTTCTTTCTCTCTAAAATTATTTATTATTTCTTCACTTTTAGAATCTTCAGTTTCTAATAAAGAAACTTCTTTATTTATTATTTCATCATCATTAGATGTATCTAAAAAGAATTTATGTTCTAATATCTCATTAATATTTAATCTTGTCGATGGGTCTGCATTAATACATTTTAAAATTAAATCTTTAGCTATAGGTATATTTACTTTATCGATGCAATCTGGTAGAATTCTATCAGTAATTTTTTTCCAAATTTGTGCTGCTAAATTACACTCAGAATAAGGTATTTCACCAGTCATAAATTCTAATAAACACATACCAAATGAATAAATATCAATTCTATTATCATAACATTCCTCATAAACTTCTGGAGCCATGTATTCGGGTGTGCCTAATATAGATTTATTATTTTCATTCGATACTTTTGCTAAACCAAAATCACCAATAAAAATATCTCCAGTATTTGAATTTATAAAGATATTTGATGGTTTCAAATCACGGTGTGCTATATTATTCTTATGTAAAAATTCTAATCCACTAAGAATTTGTTTACACCATTTTTTTATAACTTTTAATTTAATATACTTAACTTTTTTTATAAATTGAGATAAGTCATTTCCAGTTGCAAAATTAGTTATGAAATAAATTGTTCTTTTCTCTTTGTTAATCCAACTATTATTGATATCAATTATATACTTATTTTTATTCTTAATAGAATCCAGAATTTCAATCTCTTGAATAATTTTTGCTTGAAATGCTTTAGGCAAATTATCTATTTCAACTGTATTCCATGCAATTAACTTACCTTCATTTAAATCATAACCTTGATAAACTCTTTTCATAGAGCCACTACCTATTAATTTATTAAATTTTACATATCTTTTATTTGGGGAAAATTTAACTTCATCCATTGCCTATACTATAATAAATATAAAAATTGAAATAATTATTCCTATAGATAAAAGGTAATTCTATAAATTTATTTAAATATGGATATCGAAGACGTAATCAGTTTTAAAGAACGTAAAGACATTTTTAAAAATGTCGACATCGAAAAGTTAGAGAATTTTGTTAAGTTAATTGCTGAACAAAATCCTACTACAAAAGAAGAATATAAACAAGCTTCTATTTTAGCTAGAAGAAGATTCAAATTATGTCCTAAGAAAGCACATATTATTCACTGCTTTAGAACTCTAATCGAAGAAGGTCAAATTGAACCAAATGATAAACTAGAAAGATTTATGACTAAGAAATTAGTTAGAATTGCATCTGGTGTTGAAGTAATCACTGTTTTTACATCTCCAAAACCAACTTATGTATCTAAAACTGGAGAAGTTAAAACTCAAAAGTTTAGCTGCGGTAAGAACTGTGCATATTGTCCATTAGAACACGAAATTAAACTATCTTGTATTGTTGATGATATTTCTATTAAAGAATCAGGATTATATTGCATTTCTATTAGTTCAATTGAACCAATTGATGAAGTAAGAGTTATTACTTTTATTAATCATGTTAAAAGTGAAAACAAACTATATTGTAGAAATTATGATAATTTTAATGACACTAAAAGAACATTTAATGTTTATATGATTGAAAAGTATGGTAAACAACTTAATGTTGGAGATAAAATTATTTGCACTAAATCTGAACAAGCAAGAAGTTATATTTCTACTGAGCCAGGTGTACGAAGAGCGAATCAATCCAATTATGATGCTGTTTTACAATTTTTTGATAGAGCAAGTTCTCTACAATTTTGTGGACATATTATTGATAAGCTAGAAATTCTAGTTTTAGGAGGAACATGGAGTCATTATCCTAAAGGATATCAAGATGAATTTATTCGAGATATATATTATGCAGCTAATATTTATTATAAAAAGAAGGAAAGAGAACGTCTTACTCTAGAAGAAGAAATTAGTATTAATCAAACTGCTAAATGTAGAATTATTGGCTTAACTCTTGAAACAAGACCCGATTGTATTAATAAGTATGAAATTGAAAGATTTCGGCGCTTTAATTGCACTCGGGTTCAATTAGGAGTTCAACATATCGATAATACAATTCTTAAAAAGATTGAGCGTGGATGTTATAATCAAGATACCATTAAAGCTTTAAAGATTCTCAAGAAAAATTGTTATAAAGTAGATTATCATCTTATGCCAGATTTACCAGGAAGCAATTATGAGAAAGATAAAGATATGTTTGATAAGATTTTAGGAACATATTCAGTTAAGAGAAGTTTTAATATTGATATGAAAATTGCAAAAATCATTATTGGAATAATTTTAATTGAAGTCATTAGTCTTTTTATTAACTATAAATATTTAACTTTTCTAGTTACATTAATTAATATTTTTGCTACTGCTCAACTTCATAAGATGTTTAATAACAATAACTTTGTTACATATGATCTAATTCATCCAGAGCTACAAGCAGATCAATGGAAAATTTATCCAACTGAAGTAACTAGATGGACAAAGATTTTTGATTGGCATGAGCAAGGTTTATATCAACCTTATGCAGAGGAACCAATGCCAGGATCAAAATATAATAAAATGACAGCTCTTCTTTTAGGAGTAATGGAAAATGTATTCCCTTGGATTAGGTTAAATAGAATTATTCGTGATATTCCATCTGATGAAATTTTTGGAGGAAATAGTTGTCCTAATTTAAGACAACATTTACATAAAATCATTAAAGATGATGGTAAAAATTGCGATTGTATTCGATCTAGAGAAGTAAAAAATAAAATTATTGATCCAAATAATATTAAAGAAATGGTCAGGAAATATAATGGCTATGAAGGAACTGAATATTTTATTTCTCTAGAGTCTTTTGATGAAAAAACAATTTACGGCTTTTGTCGTTTAAGGATTAATAAAAATAATAACGATGTTATGCCGACTCTATTAGACCATGGTTTAATTAGAGAATTACATGTATACGGAGTTATGACTCCACACAATTCTGAAAATAAAGGAAGAACTCAACATCATGGCTTTGGAAAAAGAATGTTAAAGAAAGCAGAACAAATTGCTTACTTCAATGGAGTTAAAAAAATGGCAATTATTTCTGGTGTTGGTGTTAGACAATATTATGAAAAGAGAGGTTATTATCTAGAAGATAATTTTATGAAGAAAAAATTATCTTTCATTAACAATTTTAATGTATAAGTATTAAATAAAAATTGATTTTTTAATTCAAGAATGCTATTTATTTATTTATTAATATTATACATGGATGTATATTATGAAAAGGATATAAAAATATTAAATGAAATATATGTAAAAAATAAAAATTATATTCTTTTTTATGATAAAGCTATGAAAGAAGATTACGAGTCTTTATGTAGAATTTGTTTTTATTGGGGAGAACCAATTAATGTAATTATGACACCTTATACTCAAATTAAAAACTATCAAAGAAAGAGAATTAATAATAATCCATATATTAACAATTATAAATAAAGTATAAAATTTTATATTTTATTTAGTAACGTCTTTTCCACTTATTAGATTTAGGTCTAGGCTTGAACCAATCATGAACTTTCCTATTCCAATTAGTAACTCGTGCAGTTGCCCAACGTGCTTGTTTCTCTGAAAGATCACTTGGTTTGCGTGTGCGCCACACATTGATACATGTTTCTTGACATACATGTAGACAATTTGCAGCTGCATCTAATAGTTTTTCAGAGCTTGTGGCTAAATTTTTACGTAGTCCATTTAGTCCTTTAATATCGCTTACATTTCTTAAATTAAATTCAAGGAAGGTATTTACTTGTCTTGCTTTTTCATCACCCTCTAATACATGATCAATACATCTTACCCCTTCTTTGCTTCCAGGAACATTGTGTGTTGCTGGATTACAACAAGACTTTTTAGAGCAGTTTTGATGAACACGATTCCAATCACTTGGATTAATACAAATTGATATGTCTCTTGCATGAATGAAAAAATATGTTTTTGCTAAAGATTCTTCAGTTGCTGAATCTTGTGCTCCACTATGTATTTTTCCAGATGCATCCCTAACATTATGTCTTGTCTTCTTTTCCTCTACAATTGTTCCACATTCACAAATTGCATCACACACTCCTCCATGCGCACCTTGTAGATGAGATCCACAATTTGCAGGACAAGGTAATCCTGCTGCAGTTTCAGGTTTTCCTAAGAAACGATATGCCGTAAATGGCTCCCAATGAATTGTTTGGTAAATCATTTCAGTGCATGATCCAATAATTGCTGCCCAAATTGCAGCATTTTTTGGATCTGTTAGTATATCTTTATTTACAAAAATTAAATGGTCTATACAATTATCTATCCACGATGTAATTACATTACACATTTCTTGCACGCGATCCAATCGCGGTGCACGTTTTTCCCATGCGCCAAAAGCCCAGCAGATAGAATCAATACTTCTTTTGGCAAAAATAGCATCTGCTATCTGTGATCTTCTTGCCATTGCTGTCTCAGACATTTTAGAAGCAGAATCTTTGGAAGAGCTGATGGAACCTGCGGTAGTAATCGCATATCCGGGTGAATATCCATCAACTGTCTTTGCTGATAGATGTAGAATATCAAAAATATGGAGATCACTATCTCTAGAATCATAATTAGCTGTTTTGGTTTCTTCTTTAGAACTCATAATATGTTATTTTATAATCCATATAGATTAATTAATTTTTTTTCAATTTTATTTAATCTATGTGATACATACCACCATCACTGCCTTCATCTAAATCAGAATTTTCATCATCACTTGAATTAGATAAAAGCATTCATAATTAAATTCAATAATAATAGTTTTAAGTATTTTTAAAATATAAATTTTAAATATATATGAGTTACAAAAATAATATTAATCAATGGAAAAATCAAGGATATACAGTCATATCTGATTTATTAAATAAAAATATATTAAATGAATCAGTTAACTTTATGAATAACAAATATAATCATATTAGTAAAGCTTGTAAAGATTTTGGATCTGATAATAAAGAACTTGAATTTCCATCTGGAAAAGTTATTGACTGGCTTTCTATTGACATTAATTTAATAGATATCGTTAAAGAAATGTTACAAACAGATGATATACTACTAGCACAAAGTGATGCATGGTGCAAAGGAGGATTAAATAAATATAATGCAAAAGATAACTCTGATCAACGTATGCATATGGATTATGGTAATAATACATTTTTACATCCTGCTGATTGGTATAGTCCTGAAACTGTTGCAATTATAATATATTTATCTGATACTAATATAACTGAAGGAGGAACTGCCGTTGTGCCAAGAATAGACAACAATGATGAACTATATCAATTTCCATATATAAATATGCCTGGATTAGGAGGTAAAGAATTTTATAATAACAAGACTATTGCCGAAGATTATATGAATAAAATTAATTTAGGTAATTTCAGAAGTAAACTATATGAAAGAGAAATTATACCTAAATTTAAAATAGGTGATGTTTTATTCTATAGATTAGATACATGGCATAGAGGAACACCAGTAAAATCAAGTCAAATGAGAAATGTTGTAAATCTACTTTTTAAAAAAAAAGAATGTTACTGGATTAATACCTGGAATTCAGGATTTACTAAAAAAATGTACTATGGTGTTATAGAAAATTTTTTTATACAAATGACTCCAGAACAAAGGTCTATATTAGGTATTCCAAAACCTGGAGATAAATATTGGACAAAACAAACTATTACCCTATTAAAATATAGATATCCAAAAATTGATATAACTCCTTATCTAAAATGGATTTCTAAAATATAAATCAAAATATA
>Ga0315315_10000516_pt1 | contig 32793 bp, 31 predicted proteins | sample M140m3416metaG_FD_203699 | JGI IMG/M metagenome (GOLD analysis project Ga0315315, IMG submission 203699) | Ammonia-oxidizing marine archaeal communities from Monterey Bay, California, United States - M1 40m 3416 | ecosystem: Environmental > Aquatic > Marine > Intertidal zone | place: USA... | reverse complement strand
TAAAAGTCACAAAAAAAACTATATTGAAAAAAAGTTTAATCAATTTGAATCAGATAAGAGAGTATTATTTCTTTGTATTCAAAGTCTTGATCTGACAAGTAAATCAGACCAAAATAAAGTCTTTAATAACCTAAATCGTATTTTAGAAGTTCAAATCTAATGAAGATAGATAAACCCATTGCAGCTGTATCTATGGTTAGAAACGACATCTTTTTTGCTGATAAATGGATATCTTACTATGGGACTCAATTTGGGTATGAAAACCTCTACCTTTTTATTGACGGGATGGATCAGCCCCTACCTAAAGAAGCATCAAAAATAAATTGTTTTCAGATTCCTCATCAAAACCTTAAAAGAGCTAAAGGGGATCGTAAACGAGCAAAAAAAATCTCTGAATTTGCGAGCACTTTATATCCTAAATATAAAGCAGTATTAGCTATGGATATAGATGAATTTTTAGTGGTGGATCCTAAAATGAAGATTAGTCTTAAGGCCTATTTAAAAAAGGATTTTAAAACAGATTCCATTTCAGCTTTAGGTCTTGATGTGGGACAGCATCCAAAATTTGAAAATGGTATAGATTTAAAAAAAACTTTTTTATCTCAAAGACAATTTGCTAAAGTTTCAGATCGATATACCAAACCAATAGTCAGCTTTAAGCCCCTTCAGTGGGGGTCGGGATTTCACCGTATTAAAGGAAAAGATTATGTCATAGATCCAAATTTATTTTTATTTCATTTTGGTTTAGTTAGTAAAGAAATTACTGACAAAAAGTCAAATAAGAGTGAGCTTTTGAGTTTAGGCTGGGGGGGACATATGGCTCGTCGTTTTCGACTATTTAAAGAGTTAGAAACACAAACTCCTCAAGAAGGAGATATGTTCTTTGAAAAAGCAAGGCATTATTTAAATAAATCAAGAAAGTGGTATTCTTGGAATAAACCAGCTCCTTTAAAAGGGCCAAGTATAATTAAAATACCAAAACGTTTTCAAACCATAGTTTAAGATAATTTCCTCTTTATCTTTACAAAAATATCAAGCTATGAATCCCATCCAAATGGTGGATTTAAATTCACAATACAATTTTATTAAAGAAGAAGTTGCTCATGGCATGCATGAAGTGTTAAGCTCTTCCCTGTTTATAAATGGACCAATAGTAAATGAATTTCAAAAGGATTTAGAAAGTTATCTTGATGTCAAACATGTAATACCTTGTGCGAATGGTACAGATGCGTTGCAAATTGCATTAATGGGATTAAAACTTCAACCTGGAGATGAGGTGATTACAGCAGATTTTACTTTTGCAGCAACAGTAGAAGTTATTTCTCTTTTAAAGTTAAAACCTGTTTTAGTGGATGTTAATCCAAATACTTTCAATATTGATCCTTTAGCTATTGAAAAAGCTATTAATCCAAAAACTAAAGCTATTATTCCTGTTCATTTATTTGGACAATCTGCAGATATGGAACAAATTTTAGCTTTAGCAAAGAAGCACAATTTATATGTAGTTGAAGATAATGCCCAAGCAATAGGAGCTGATTATACTTTTTCGAATGGAACTGTTTCTAAAACAGGAACTTTAGGAGACATTTCCGCGACATCTTTTTTCCCTTCAAAGAATTTAGGGGCCTATGGTGATGGTGGTGCGATTTTTACAAATGATGATAATTTAGCACATTTTATAAGAGGAATTGTTAATCATGGAATGTACGAGCGATATTATCATGATGTGGTTGGTGTTAATTCTCGTTTAGATTCTCTTCAGGCAGCAGTACTAAAAGTTAAATTAAAGTATTTAGATTTTTATAATGAAAGGCGTAAAGAAGCCGCGCTACGATACACTAAACTTTTAAAAGATCATCATAAAATTATAACTCCGTTAAGAAAATCGAACTGTAATTCTCATGTTTTTCATCAATATACATTGAGAATTATAAACAGTGATAGAGATGCTTTAAAAAATTATCTAAATGATAATAAAATTCCTTGTGGAGTTTATTATCCTGTGCCCTTGCATAAACAAAAAGCCTACGCGAAAGCTAATGTTGACTCTTCTGCTTTCTCAGTAACAAATCAATTAGTTAAAGAAGTAATTTCACTGCCTATGCATTCTGAACTGTCAATTGATCAAATTGAATATATATGTGATAAAATCCTTTGTTTTTTTGATTAGATTGTTAATGTGGGTGATTAAAATTTTTATAAATTAACTTCCAGATTCAGTTTCAATACTTCGATCAATTTTCTTAATTAAACCCTGTAATACTTTACCTGGACCAACTTCTGTAAAATGGGTTGCTCCATCGGATATCATTTTTTTAATTGTCTGTGTCCAAAGAACTGGAGCAGTAAGTTGTGCGATGAGATTTGCTTTTAGCTCGTTAGCATCTATAACTCCAGTAGCACAAACATTTTGATAGACAGCACACTTAGGCTGTTCAAATATTGTATTTTCAATAACTGATGCTAAACGCTCTTTAGCAGGCTCCATTAGAGGTGAGTGAAAAGCTCCGCCAACAGGAAGAACCAAAGCTCTTTTTGCACCTGCTTCTTTAAGCGAAATACATGCATTATCAATTGCTTTTCTACTTCCTGAAATTACAATCTGTCCAGGGCAGTTATAATTAGCAGCAATTACCACTCCAGTAGTATCTTTACATACTGATTCAACAACTTTATCTTCTAATCCTAAAATAGCGGCCATTGTCCCTGGAAATTGATCACATGCAGATTGCATGGCCATAGCTCTTTCTTTAACTAAGCTCAATCCGTCATTAAAAGATAATACTCCCGAGGCTACAAGAGCTGAAAACTCTCCTAAAGAATGACCCGAAACCATCTCTGGTTGAAATCTATTAGACATTACTTCACTTAAAATAGTTGAATGTAAAAAGATGGCAGGTTGTGTCACACGAGTTTCCTTTAGAGCTTCAGAATCGTCACCAAACATAGTTTTGGTAATATCAAAACCTAAAATTTCATTCGCTTGAATAAAACGTTCCTTGGCTAATGTTGAACTTTCAAAAAGATTTTTTCCCATTCCTGGGAATTGCGAACCTTGACCGGGAAAAATATAAGCCCTCATGTTTTATCTATTTTTTTAAAGGTTAGATATGAGTAAGTAAGGGTTTTATCATCATTAGATTTATTCTTTTCACTAGAAATAAGCTCCCATTCATCACTTTTAATTTCAGGAAAAAATGCATCTCCTTCAAAACTTTTATGCACACGAGTTAGTTCAATTGTATCAGCTTTTGAAAGAAATAACGAATAAATTTCACCGCCACCTATAATAAAAGGAGTAGGGTCGTCTTCAGCAAGGGCTAAAGCTTCTTTAGCGGTATGGGCAATCAATGCATTTTCAGCTTTATATTCCTTATTTCTTGTAAGGATAATATTTTTTCTTCTAGGTAGTGCCTTAGGCATAGACTCAAAGGTTTTCCTACCCATTATAATTGAATGATCTTCTGTAAGTCGTTTAAATCGTTTTAAATCTTCTGAAATATGCCAAATTAATTTATTGTCCTTACCTAACACATTATTTTCGGCAGCTGCAGCGATTAGGATAATTTCTTTTGAGGAATTTACATCATTCATCTATTGAAAAGATTAATTTTGGCTCAAAAATACACTTTTCTTTTTCACACATGTCATTAGAAATTTTTCCATTATTAACAAAAAGCACCTATTTAAATACGGCTTATGTTGGTCCTATGTCTAAGGATTTAGCAGTTTTTAGGAGAAAGCATGAAGATGAATATGTTCAAAACGCTGGAGACTATAAAATAAAAGCATACGCGTCATTAAAAGAAACTCATAATTTTTTGGCTAAATTTTTTGGATCTACTCCAGAAAATACTTTTGTGATTCCGAATTTTTCAATAGGAATTAGAAATGCAATTTCTTTATTGCCAAAAAAATTAAATATTCTTTTATTACAAGAAGAATATCCGTCTTTAGTTAAAGCTTTTGAAGAAGGTGATTTTAATATTCACAAGATTCCAATGCAGCCAGAGATTGAAGTGGCTATTGAAAAAAGGTTAGCAAAAGGGGATATAGATATCCTTGCTTTGAGTATTGTGCAATACGCTTCGGGTTTATTTATTGACATAGAATTTTTAAAAGACTTAAAAGAGCGATACCCTAACTTAATTATAGTTGGTGATGGAACCCAGTTTTTAGGTGCACATCATTTTAATTTTGATACATCTCCCTTTGATGTGGTTGCGGCCAGTGGATATAAGTGGCTCTTAGCTGGTTTTGGGAATGGTGTCCTGATGATTTCGGAAGCCTACATTGATATGATACAAAAAAAACCATTGGTTTTATTTAATCTAGTTTTCAATGGACATTTTAATATTTTGGCAATTGCTAGCTTACGTTTTGCTATTAAAGCTTTAGAAAAACAAGACTTTAGATTATTAATGAAGAAAAAAGACAGTCTAACTCAAAATGCCAAACAAATTTTAAACGATACAGGTTTAATTGATCCTTGGGTTATGCAAAGGACTCAGCACAGTAGTATTTTTATTTTAAAAGGTGAAAAAGGGGTACATAAAAAGCTGATAAAAAATAATATTAAGTGCGTACCTCGTGGAAAAGGTGTACGAATTTCCTTTCATTATTATAACACAGACAAAGACCTCAATCGTTTATTAGAAGTTTTAAAAAAAGACTAGTTTAGATTGCAACACTCCCCCTAATTAAAGGATGAGGATCGTAGTTTATTAATTCAAAATCCTCAAAAGTAAAATCAAAAATAGACTTCACTTTTTTATTAATTTTCATTATTGGAAGTGGTTTTAACTCTCTCGATAATTGTTCTTTTACTTGCTCGTTGTGATTTGAATATATGTGTGTATCTCCAAAGGTGTGAATAAAGTCTCCAGCTTCGTAACCACAAACCTGAGCTATCATCATGGTTAGTAAAGAATATGAAGCAATATTGAATGGAACACCTAAAAAAACATCAGCGCTTCGTTGATAAAGTTGACAAGACAATTTATTATTAGATACATAAAACTGAAAAAATGCATGACAAGGGGGAAGTGCAGCCTTATTATTTGCTACATTTTCTGAAAAAGAAACTTTGGTATCAGGAAGAACACTTGGATTCCATGCTGAAATAAGCATTCTTCTTGAGTTTGGATTTATTTTAAGTGTATTGATTACTTCTTGAATTTGATCAAGTCCCTCACTATTCCAGTTACGCCATTGATGACCATAAACAGGGCCTAAATCTCCATTTTTATCTGCCCATTCATTCCATATACGTACACCATTTTCTTTTAAGTAAGCTATATTGGTAGTTCCTTTCAAAAACCAAAGTAACTCGTGAATAACTGATTTAACATGAATTTTTTTAGTAGTAACTAATGGAAATCCATCGGATAAATCAAAACGCATTTGATATCCAAATACGCTTTTTGTTCCAGTACCGGTTCGATCTGATTTTTCAATTCCTTTTTCTTGAATATGTTTTAAAAGAGTTAAATATTGCTTCATGTAATCTATTTAGTCAAAAATAGAAGCATTTAATAAATTTAAAAACTTAAAATAATAAAGTTTATAAAAAAAAATTAACAATAAATGATTCAGCTTTTTCGCTTAGATAATTCATCTCTTACACGAGCAGCTTTTTCATAGCTTTCTTGATTTACAAGTTTTGTCAATAGTGTCTTTAGTTTGGGAATAGAAAGCTTTTTTAGGTCTCCAATTTCTTCTTTTGTATTACTTTTTTCAGTAACGAAATTTTGAATCCAATTATCCTCAGATATTTTTTTAGAACTTCCTGATACAGCAGCTGTAAATCCTGCCTTTTTAAGGATGTAATCATAAGTATAAATGGGGGCTTTGTATCTTAAGGCTAATGCGATAGCATCAGAGGTCCTCGAATCAATGATTTCTTCAATTTTATCTCGCTCACAGATCAAACTAGCATAAAATACACCATCTACAAGTTTATGAATTATAACTTGCTTTACTAATATATTAAAACGTTCAGCAAAACTTTTAAAAAGGTCATGAGTTAAGGGTCTACCTGGTTTTATCTCTTGCTCCAGCGCTATTGCAATAGATTGTGCTTCAAAACCTCCAATTATAATTGGTAGTTTTCTCTCTCCATCTTCTTCGCTTAAAATTAATGCATAAGCACCAGTTTGGGTATCACTGTATGAAATTCCTTTTACTGACATTTGTATTAACTTCATCTTAGAATTATTAATTTTTTTAATATAGTTTAGAATATATTTACTTTCTACAAACGTATATTTTCCTTGTTTATTGAGTAGAATTAATATATAATTAATGATTAAATTTGCATCCAAATGTAATTATAATGAAAACCATTCAATTTAGAGAAGCAATTGCTCAAGCTATGAGCGAAGAAATGAGAAGGGATGATACAATTTACCTTATGGGAGAAGAAGTTGCCGAATATAATGGTGCTTACAAGGCATCCAAGGGAATGTTAGATGAGTTCGGTGAAAAACGTGTTATAGATACTCCCATTTCTGAGGCTGGATTTTCTGGAATAGGTGTTGGTTCCACAATGACTGGAAATCGTCCAATTATTGAGTTTATGACATTCAATTTTGCTTTAGTAGGGATTGATCAAATTGTCAATAATGCTGCAAAAATTCGACAGATGTCAGGTGGACAGTTTCCTTGTCCAATAGTTTTTAGAGGTCCTACCGGTTCTGCAGGACAGCTTGGAGCAACCCATTCTCAGGCCTTTGAGAGTTGGTATGCAAATTGTCCGGGATTAAAAGTGATTGTTCCTTCAAACCCCTATGATGCAAAAGGCTTATTGAAATCAGCTATTCGTGACAATGATCCAGTAATTTTTATGGAGTCAGAGCAAATGTATGGTGATAAAGGAGAAGTTCCTGAGGGAGAATATACTTTACCCTTAGGTGTTGCTGATATCAAGAGATCTGGGAAAGATATCACATTAGTTACTTATGGAAAAATGTTAAAAGAAGCTTTAAAAGCCTCTGAGGAATTAATTAAAGAAGGAATTGATACTGAGATAATCGATTTACGAACCATAAGACCAATGGATTATGAAGCAATATTTGAATCTGTAAAAAAAACTAATCGTTTGGTAATACTCGAAGAGTCTTGGCCATTTGGAAATATTTCTACTGAGATCACCTATCAGGTACAAAATGAAATTTTTGATTACCTAGATGCACCGATTGAAAAAATTAATACAGCTGACACTCCAGCACCTTATTCTCCAGTACTATTAAAAGAATGGTTGCCTAATCATGATGATGTCATTAAGGCAGTAAAAAAAGTAATGTACCATTAATAAATATATCATACCTGCTATAATTTTGGATTTTTAAAAACCTTAAAACCTCATTTAAAATTGGTTTTGTATTCTAGATTGTTTTACTACTTTTACGCACACTTTCAAACAACACAATATCATGGAATTATTAATAAAGTTTTTACCTGCATTCGGAGTTTTAGCCCTACTATTTGTTTTTATAAAGAATAGTTGGGTTTCTAAACAAGAGGCAGGTAACGAAAAGATGGTACGTATAGCATCAAATATTGCAGACGGAGCCATGTCTTTTTTAAAAGCAGAATATAAAATATTATCCATATTCGTTGCTGCCGTTGCTGTTCTTTTATTTTTTAAAGGACAAGCAGAAGTCGGTTCCAACGGAATGGTAGCAGTATCTTTTATTGTTGGAGCTATTTGTTCTGCTCTAGCAGGTTTTATCGGCATGAAAGTGGCTACAAAAGCTAATGTAAGGACCACTAATGCTGCTCAAACTTCTTTAGGTAAAGCTTTGGAAGTAGCTTTTGCAGGTGGAGCCGTAATGGGCTTGGGAGTTGTAGGTTTGGGTGTTTTAGGACTTAGTGGCCTTTTTGCAATTTACAGTGGTCAAGGTTGGGAAATTACAGAAATACTAAACGTACTCTCAGGATTTTCATTAGGGGCATCTTCTATTGCTTTATTTGCTCGTGTTGGAGGAGGTATTTATACAAAGGCAGCCGATGTAGGCGCTGATCTTGTAGGTAAAGTAGAAGCAGGTATTCCTGAAGATCATCCTTTAAACCCAGCAACTATTGCAGATAATGTTGGAGATAATGTTGGTGACGTTGCTGGAATGGGAGCAGATCTTTTTGAATCTTATGTTGGTTCTATAATAGGTTCAATGGTACTTGGAGCTTTAATTATCACTCCAGATTTTGATGGTCTTGGAGCAGTTTATTTACCCATGGCTTTAGCTGCAATAGGAATTGTAATGTCTATTATTGGAACTTTTTTTGTACGAGTAAAGGAAGGTGGTTCTCCTCACGCTGCACTTAACTTTGGAGAGTTTGGTTCTGCTGGGTTAATGTTGGTATCTTCTTATTTTATTATTAACGCTTTTATTCCTGAATCACATCCTGAATTGCCTTTCGGTTCTATGGGTGTTTTCTACGCTACAATTGCTGGATTAGTATCTGGATTAGCTGTTGGAAAAGTAACAGAATATTATACGGGTACTGGGTATAAGCCAGTAAATTCTATAGTTAAGCAATCTGAAACTGGAGCTGCAACAAATATTATTGCTGGTTTAGGTGTAGGGATGATGTCTACGGCAATTCCAATAATTTTAATTGCTGCTGCAATTTTAGTATCACATCACTTTTCAGGATTATATGGAATTGCTATAGCTGCGGTAGGGATGTTAGCCAATACAGGAATTCAATTAGCGGTTGATGCCTATGGACCGATTTCGGACAATGCAGGTGGAATTGCTGAAATGGCAGAACTCGATCCTCAGGTTAGAGAAAGAACAGATAAACTGGATGCTGTTGGAAATACAACAGCAGCTATAGGAAAGGGATTTGCTATTGCCTCTGCTGCATTGACAGCTTTAGCATTATTTGCTGCTTTTATGAAAACCGCAGGAGTTGTGGCAATTGATGTTTCTCAACCCAAAATTATGGCGGGACTTTTATTAGGAGGGATGCTACCATTTGTCTTTTCAGCCTTATCCATGAATGCAGTTGGAAGGGCTGCAATGGCTATGATTGAAGAAGTTAGACGTCAGTTTAGAGATATTCCTGCATTAAGAGCTGCATTAGACGTGATGATTAAATATGATTCAGATATGTCCAAAGCTTCTGCAGCTGATAGAAAAATATTTGATGCAGCTGACGGAGTTGCAGAATATGATAAATGTGTTGCAATTTCAACTCAAGCTTCTATAAAAGAAATGGTTTTACCTGGAGTACTAGCTATCGTAGTACCTGTAGCAGTAGGATTCATTGGAGGTGCAGAAATGCTCGGAGGATTACTAGCAGGTGTAACTACTTGTGGAGTGCTGATGGCTATTTTCCAGTCAAATGCTGGAGGTGCTTGGGATAATGCTAAGAAAATTATAGAAGAGCAAGGTAAAAAAGGAACTGATGCACACAAAGCTGCAGTAGTAGGAGACACTGTAGGTGATCCATTTAAAGACACATCAGGTCCTTCATTAAATATCTTGCTTAAGTTGATGTCAGTAGTAGCTCTAGTTATTGCACCTAGTATCGCTATGGATCAAAATGAAGTTTCTTCTTACTTAGAGGCTAAAACTGATTCTAATACAATTGAATTTTTTATAGACAAAGCAGATCAAACAATTGAGGAAACAATTAGAGAAGAATTTTCGAAAAATTTAAAATCTGATATTAATCAGGAGTCTTTAACTACTGCCAAGATTAAAGCAATTCCTAACAATATCAATATTTTAAATAAATAGTTTCAACCTTTATTAAATTAATTTTAATAGATAAATTTAATTGATAATTGCTTTATCAACCTTAGAAATGATTTTGTTAAGATCTTCTTTATTTTCAACAAAATCAATGTCATCAACATCAATGATTATAATTTTTCCCTTGTCATAGGTTGAGGTCCAGGCTTCATATCTTTCATTAAGACGGCTTAGATAGTCAATACTTATAGAATTCTCAAATTCTCTACCACGTTTATGAATTTTATTGACTAAATTAGGAATACTACTGCGAAGATAAATCAATAAATCTGGCCCTTTAATAAGAGATTCCATTAATTCAAAAAGTTCTTGATAATTTTTAAAATCTCTTTGATTCATCAATCCCATGGACTTAAGATTGGGAGCAAAAATATGCGCATCTTCATATATCGTTCTATCTTGAACAATAGTTTTTTTTCCATTTTTAATATTTAAAAACTGCTGAAAACGACTTTTCAAGAAGTAAATCTGAAGGTTAAATGACCATCGCTCCATATGATTATAAAAATCATCTAAATAAGGATTATCGATAACATCTTCGAAATGGGCTTCCCAGGCATAATGTTTTGCTAAAAGTTCTGTAAGACTAGTTTTGCCGGCACCTATATTACCTGCTATAGCGATGTGCATAATTATGGTTTATTAATTATCTAATTGCAAAGTAGGTTCTTTTTTTTAAGAATAAAAGAGGAGTGAGTAAAAAAAAGATTTTATTATGATTGATAGATTAATTCGATAATAATAAAATTAAAAAAGTTTGTAAATAAAAAAAAAAGTTTACTTTTGCCTAATAACGAGGAAGGATTTGACTGATTGCAAACCTCGAAAAAAAAATGCTAAAGCAGTGTCGCTTTTCAAAACGCACCGTTTAAATCCTTCCTGAAAAGCAATTAAATGTCATATTTTTTTACTTCAGAATCAGTAAGTGAAGGTCATCCTGACAAGATATCAGACCAGATTAGTGATGCATTATTAGATAATTTCCTGGCTTTTGATCCTGATAGTAAGGTTGCTTGTGAAACCCTAGTCACAACTGGGCAAGTAATTTTGGCAGGAGAAGTTAAAAGTTCTACATATCTTGATGTTCAATCTATTGCTCGTGAAACTATAAATAACATCGGTTATACAAAAGGGGCTTATCAATTTAGTGGAGACTCTTGTGGGGTTATCTCATTGATACATGAGCAATCTCAAGATATTAATCGAGGAGTAGATCGCGAAGAAAAAGCTTCTCAAGGAGCAGGAGACCAAGGAATTATGTTTGGATATGCTTCTAACGAAACTGAATCTTTAATTCCCTTAGCACTTGATCTTTCACATAAAATCTTAATTGAGCTAGCATTACTCAGAAGAGAGGATAGTGAAATTAAATATTTACGTCCAGACTCTAAGTCTCAGGTAACTGTAGAATATGACGATAACAATAATCCTTTAAGAATTGACACAATAGTTGTTTCCACTCAACATGATGACTTTGATTCTAATGAAAAAGCTATGTTAGAAAAAATAAAATCTGATATGATCAATATTTTGATTCCTCGAGTTATTAATAAATCACGCTCTGATATCAAAAATTTATTTGGAAATGAAATCACCTATCACATTAATCCAACAGGGAAATTTGTTATTGGTGGGCCTCATGGAGATACTGGTTTAACTGGAAGAAAAATTATTGTCGATACGTATGGTGGAAAAGGAGGTCACGGAGGAGGAGCCTTTAGCGGTAAAGATCCAAGTAAAGTAGACCGAAGTGCAGCTTATGCCGCAAGACATATGGCAAAAAATTTAGTAGCATCAGGGCTGGCAGATGAAGTTTTAGTTCAATTGAGTTATGCTATTGGTGTTGTTGAGCCAACTTCTATTTTTGTAGACACCTATGGTAGTTCTAAAATAGACCTTAGTGATGCTGAGATTGCTGCTAAAGCCGCATCTCTTTTTGATCTGCGACCTTATGGCATTGAACAGCGTCTTAAGCTTAGAAATCCAATGTATTTAGAAACTGCCTCTTATGGACATATGGGGCGTCAGCCTGTCAAAATTACTAAAACGTTTCAATCCCCATATAACGGAAAAGTATCGAAGGAAGTAGAGCTTTTCACCTGGGAAAAATTAGATTATGTAAAATTAATAAAAAAAGAATTTCAATTATGAAAACACAAATATCAACTAAAGCATTACATGCAGGGCATGATGCAAAAAATACCCAAGGAACACAAGCCGTTCCTATTTACCAGACCTCGTCTTATGTTTTTAAAGACTCTGACCATGCTGCAAATTTATTTTCGCTAGCTGAACCAGGATACATTTATACCCGTTTAAATAATCCAACCAATGATGTTTTAGAGCAACGACTTGCAGCTCTTGAGGGAGGAGTTGCAGCTGTTGCAACTGCTTCAGGAACAGCTGCCATAGCAACAACTCTGATGGTTATTTTACGAACAGGAGATCATATTGTAGCTTCAAGTAGTTTATACGGTGGCACATATAATCTCCTCGCAAATACACTTCCCCGTTTTGGGATTACAACCACTTTTGTAGATCCAGATAATCCAAATGAATTCACCAAAGCGGTAAAGTCAAATACACGTGTATTTTTTGCAGAATCTTTAGGAAATCCAAAGTTAGACGTGATAGATCTTAAATCAATTTCTGACGCTTCTAAAAAGGCTAAAGTTCCTTTCATTGTTGACAATACGGTGGCTTCACCAGCTTTGTTGAATCCTATTGAACATGGAGCTAACATAGTCATTCATTCATTGACTAAATACCTAACTGGAAACGGAACCTCAATAGGTGGTGTAATCATTGATGCTGGAACTTTTGACTGGGCTAATGGAAATTTTCCAGAATTTACAGAACCAAACCCTAGTTACCACGGACTTAATTATCATGAAGCTTTGGGAAATATTGCTTTTATTGCTAAAGTCCGTATTGAAGGACTTCGTGATTTAGGTAGCGCGCCAAGCCCTTTTAATAGCTTTCAGTCTATACAAGGAATTGAAACCTTAGACATAAGAATGAAAAAACATTCTGAAAATGCTTTAAAATTGGCCGCTTGGTTATCCACTAAAGAAGAGGTGGCATGGGTCAATTATCCTGGTTTAAAAACATCAAAGTACAATACTTTAGCTCAAAAATATTTACCTAATGGGCAAAGTGGAATTGTAACTTTTGGATTAAAAAAAGGATTTGAAGCTGGAAAAAAAGTGGCCGATCATACCCAACTGTTTTCATTATTAGCTAATATAGGCGATACTAAATCTTTAATCATTCACCCTGCAAGCACAACGCATCAACAATTAAATGAAGAGGCTCAAAAATCGACCGGGGTTACTCAAGATTTGATTCGACTTTCTGTAGGATTGGAAGACATTAAAGATTTAATAGATGATTTAGACTCTGCTTTTAAACATATTTAATGCCTATGGCAGAGATCAAAACGATTTCAATATTAGATTTTAAGACCCACTCAGGAGCTGTATTTGATTCAATTAAATTGTATTACCAACAATTTGGTAAGCAAATAGGTACAGCGCCTGTGGTGTTGGTAAATCATTCGCTTACTGGAGATTCAAAACTTACAGGGGAAGGGGGATGGTGGAATGAAATGATTGGTCCTGATAAAATCATAGACACTAATCGTTATACTGTTTTAGGGTTCAATATTCCTGGAAACGGAGTTATGGATCAAACCTTTTCTAACCCAGAAGACTTTCACGCAGGTGATATTGCTTTCCTTTTTTTAAAAGGGTTATATGATTTAGATGTTAAATTTCTCCATGCTCTCATTGGAGGATCGATTGGAGGGGGTATTGCTTGGGAAATGATTGCAATTGCACCAAAATTATGTAAATTTTTAGTGCCCGTAGCTGCTGATTGGAAGGCAAATGATTGGATTATAGCGAATACTTTTCTGCAAAATAGAATCTTGAAAAATTCTAAAAAACCTCTGGAAGATGCAAGAATACATGCTATGTTGACTTATAGGACACCACAATCTTTCGACTCTAGATTTGGAAGAACTAAAAATCAAGAACTAGAGGTATACAACATTGAAAGTTGGCTTATGTATCATGGAGATAAGTTAGCTAAGCGTTTTAATTTGAAAGCATATCAAATGATGAATCATCTTTTGGCTTCTGTTAATATTGAAAGAGAAGGCAAAAGTGTTGAAGACATAATTAAAAAAATTAATGCAGAAATCCATTTAGTAGCTATAGATAGCGATTTATTTTTTACCCCAGGGGAAGACAGAAAAACTTTTGAAATAGGTAAAAAAATTAAAAAAAATATTTTTTATCACGAACTCACTTCAATTCATGGACATGATGCATTTTTGATAGAAAATGAGAAAATGGCTCAAATTTTAGCTAAAATATTTTAATTCTAAAAATATCTAATTATGAATGTTTCATTAGAACGAATTAATGAAGATTATCTTTTCGAGGTCACCAATTCAAATGGAATGACTGTACGCCTTGATAATAAGGGTAAAACCACTGGTGAGGTTCAAGGCGTGAGTCCAATGGAACTATTACTAATGGGAGTTGCTGGCTGTAGTGCAATCGATATTGTCGCTATATTGAATAAGCAAAAAACTAATCCTAAAGTACTAAAAATGGAAGTCAAAGGACACCGCCATGAAGATGAGGTTCCAGCGTTGTTTTATAAAATTGATATTTTAATTTATTTGGAGGGTGATTTTTCAGCCGAGAAAGCAAAACGTGCCGCACAACTTTCTTACGATAAATACTGTTCTGTATCAAAGACACTTGAACCCACAGCCGAAATCTTTCATAAAGTGATCTTAAATGGAATCGAAGTCTAGCTATCTATTTGAAACAGTTAGCTTAGATCACCGTCAAGATATTTGGAACGATATTAAAAAACTATAGATGCCTAAATTACATATAATTAAAGTATTTGAGATACGTATCTTGGTGTCAGAAAATAGTTAGAGGAAATTTAAGCTGTCAAATTATTAAAAAGCTGTTCTAAACTTTCATTTTTCATCTGCAGCTTTAAAATTTTGAGTCCATTGTCATGAGCAAAATCAAAGATCACTGGCCGTAAATCTTTTTTACCCCTAATATGAATTTCATATTCAAAATCATGAGTATTTTTTACTTCTAAAACATTTGGAATACGAATAAGTGCTTCTGTTTCGAGTCGATAGTCAAAGCTTACTTCAATTATTTGTTTTTGGTCATTCCTAAGACTTTCTAATTTTTCATCTAGAATAATCTTCCCCTTATTAATTATTATAACACGGTCACAGAGAGCTTCGACTTCTTGAAGAATATGTGTCGAAAGTAAAACTGTTTTTTCTTTACCAAAACTCCGAATAAGATTACGTATTTCTAACAATTGATTTGGATCTAGACCTGTGGTAGGTTCATCTAAGATTAATAAATGAGGCTTATGAATTAGTGCTGCTGCTAAACCTACACGCTGTCTATAGCCTTTGGAAAGTATTTGAATTTTTTTGAATTGATACTCCTCTAAGCCAGTTTGCTTTATAATACTCTCAATGGGTGGATTTTTTAGACGGTACAAATCTGCAACATACTTTATGTATTCTTTGACATACATTTCTGGATAGAGTGGATTGTTCTCTGTCAAATAACCAATCTGTTTCTGGATATCCCTAAGTTCTGTTTTTAAGTCTTTTTCAAAAAGAGTACCCTTTCCTTCCCATTGTTTGTAAAAACCGGTTAATATTCTCATTAAGGTAGATTTTCCTGCACCATTGGGTCCCAGCAATCCTACAATTTCCCCTTTTTTTAATGTCAAAGAAACTTCTTTAAGGGCCATAGTACCTCCAAAGTTTTTAGAAATTTTTTCTAAGACAAGACTCATATAGTTTTTGTTTAAAGATACTTTTTTCTTTTGGCTTATTTATTCGGTTTTGAACTTCTGCTTTCAATTACTACAGTTAATAAGATTAAAGCTCCTCCTAATATACTTTTCAGATCGGGTATTTCACTCAAAAAGAAAATCCCTAATAATATTCCAAATAGTGGTTGTATGCTACTTATAATACTAACTGTACTAATTCTAAAGTGAGAAAAACTACCAAGAAAGAGTGTATGACCAATGGCTGTTGTAAATATGCCAAGTATTAGAAGATAAGGCCATTGAGACCGTATATCAATATTTGGATAGATCCAGTGAACCGGTAATAATAAAATAATGACAACTGCTAGTTGATATATCATCTGAACAGATTCATTACCCATTGCATTACTTTTTTTTAAAATTATATTTCTTAGGGAATAAGAAACAGCTGAAAAAAGACCAATTAAAAGACCTTGAGTAGAAGTATTTTGAATATTAAAATCTGGAACTAAAAAATAAATACCAAATAAAATAAGAATACCCAAAAATAAATGTCTTTTTTGAAGTTTTACAGGAAGAAATAGGGGTTCTAAAAAAACAGTTATAATAGGATATGTAAAAAGGGAAAGCATTCCAATAGCAACATTACTCCACTGTAAGGCGAAAAAGTAGGTAATCCAATGTAGGGCCATTAAAAAACCACTGCAAAAAACTGCCAAACCATATTTTTCCCATTTAATTTTAAATGTAAATTTTTTATATCGGCAATAAAGAAGCAGTATAAAAATTGCAATTAGAGATCGAAACCAAATAGAAACAGGAGGTGGAAGCAGTATGTAACGTCCCAATACTCCTGAAGTACTTATAAACAGAACGCCTACATTAAGAACCAGCAAATTATATAGATAAGGATTTTTGGATTTCAATTTTTTTGGATTTGAAATTTAAATAAACAAAAATGTTTTGATCTTTCCTTCCCTTGTAAATGCTTTATTTTTTATTAAATAAAAAGTTTAGTAATTAACATCATGAAATATTTTAAATAAATTCTTCTTAAAAAAAGGAATTAAGTAGTCTTTCCTTTTGTCAATTTTTTTTCCATTTGGGAAATATCTATATTTTTAAATAAATATAAAAAGACTCAAAAAGTGCGTACTTTTTTTAGACCATGACCTTATTTATCATGTGATTAATTATTCACAAACCAAAAAAAAACTTTAAAAATTTGTTTTTCATCAAAGCAATAGTACATTTGTGGTGATTTTTAAAAGATGAATAAAACTTTTTTTTACTATAACAACTTTTATTACTTCAACATTGAGGATAATAGGACTATATAGTATTTAAAATAACATATTAAAAAGTCCTGAGATCATCGGGACTTTTTTTTTGGATTAAAATGAAAGCAAAAATAAAAGTAGCAATACAGGGAAAAAAAGGATCTTTCCATCATATAGTAGCTCAGCGTTACTTTGGAAATCAATTATCCTTAGTCACTTGTGAAACATTTGATACTTCTGTTAAAGAGCTTTTACGGAATAGTGCAGACCTTGCAGTTATGGCTATCGAAAATTCAATTGCCGGTTCTATAATTCCTAATTATGCTTTAATTGATCGAAATGACTTAAAAATAGTAGGAGAATACGGATTGAGTATAAATCATAATTTAATGGTACTACCGGGTCAGATAATTGAAGATATTAAGGAGGTGCATTCTCATCCGATGGCTCTATTACAATGTAAAAACTTTTTTCAAAAATATCCAAGTATCGTTTTGGTCGAATCAGAAGATACAGCAGAAGAAGCTTTTAGAATATCAAAAGATCAAATTAAGGGAATTGGAGCTATTGCAAGTCAAGAAGCATCTGATATATATAATTTAGACATTTTAGCAAATTCCATTCAAAGTATAAAAAATAATATTACTCGATTTGTAATTATACAAAAAAAAGGGAGCTTGGTTTCTGAGGATAAAATAAATAAGGCATCCCTTAAGTTTACTTTAGATCACCAAAGAGGTAGTCTAGCAGCAGTTTTGAATGTTATCAGTGATCGTCAATTAAATTTAACTAAAATTCAATCTCTTCCAGTAATCGAAACTCCTGGTAAATATGCATTTTTTGTTGATGTAACTTTTGAAGATTTTTCTAATTATACTAAGGCAAAGAAGTTAATTGCTATAATGGCTTCAAAGTTTAAAATTCTGGGCGAATATACCCAATACCAAAGATGAAATCAACTGCTGCTCGTTTAAAAAGTATCAAAGAATACTACTTTTCTCGAAAACTAAGAGAGGTAACACAGTTAATTAAAAGTGGAAATCCTATAATTAATATGGGGATTGGGAGTCCAGATCTAAATCCACATCCTGATGTTATTAAAGCTTTAACAGAGGCGATGAATCATCCTAGTGCTCATATGTATCAAAGCTATCAAGGCCTACCGGAATTGCGAGATGCTATAGTAGATTTTTATAAAAAATTCTATAAAGTCACTTTAGATCCAAATACGGAGGTGTTACCTTTAATGGGGTCAAAAGAAGGAATAATGCACTTATCAATGGCTTACCTTAATCCAGGGGATCAAGTATTAATTCCAAATCCTGGCTACCCCACTTATGCATCTGTTACTAGTTTGATGCAAGCTAAAACTCTTTTATATGACCTCAAATCAGAGAATAACTGGCAACCCGATTTTGAATATTTAGAATCACTTGATACATCTAAAATTAAAATAATGTGGCTCAATTACCCGCATATGCCTACTGGTACAGATGTAAATGAAAAAATATTTGATCGTTTAATTCAATGGGCCAAGAAAAACAATATTCTTTTAGTTAATGATAATCCTTATAGTTTTGTTTTAACAAAAAAACCTCAAAGTATTCTATCCAGGCCAGGGGCTCAAGAAGTTGCTGTGGAATTAAATTCGCTCAGTAAGTCTTTTAATATGGCAGGTTGGAGAATTGGAATGCTTACTGGAAAAGCAGAAGTTTTAAAACAGACTTTAAAAGTTAAAAGTAATATGGATTCTGGGATGTTCTTTGGTGTTCAACAAGGAGCCATAGCAGCATTAAAAATGAAACCAGATTGGTTTGAATCATTAAATAAAATTTATAAAAAGCGAAAAAACTTGATGGAAGATTTAGCTGCAAAGTTTGGAGCTACTGTTGAAAATGAAAGTGTAGGTCTCTTTTTGTGGGCTAAACTCCCAGAAGGATCTCCTGACGCTGAAACCTTTATTGATAAAATTTTATATCAGAAAAATATTTTTATAACCCCAGGGACTATTTTTGGAAGTCAAGGTGAGGGTTATATTCGTTTCTCTTTGTGTGTATCTGAGGAATCTATCAAAGAAGCAATTAAAAGAATGGAATCATGAATATAGGTATTATTGGATTGGGTTTGATAGGTGGATCTTTTGCTTTATCGGCTCGTAAACTCATTGAGGACTCTGTCTTGTATGGAGAAGACAAAAATGATCTCCATCAAAAACAAGCTCTAGAACTTAAGATTGTTGATCAAAGTCTTAAACCCTCGAATTATTATTATATGGATGTAATTATACTAGCAATACCAGTGAACGCTGCGCTTGATAAAGTTATACCCTTATTAGATCAAATAAATGATAATACTCTATTAATAGATGTTGGATCAACTAAATCAATGATTTGTAAAAAATTAGAATTACATCCCAAACGAAATCAGTTTTTAGCTACTCATCCAATTGCAGGAACAGAATTTTCAGGGCCTTCAGCAGCATATGAAACATTATATAATGGAAAAGCACAGATTTTGTGTGAATCAAATAAAACAAGATCTGATCTTCTAGAGTGGGCTGTTCAATGGTTTAAAAATATGGGAATGGAACTTCAGGAAATGGATCCAAACGAGCATGATCAGCATATTGCTTATGTATCTCACCTTTCTCATATATCCTCTTTTATGCTTGGAAAAACCGTTATGGAAAAAGAGCAAGACGAAAAAGCTATTTTTGATATGGCTGGAAGTGGTTTTGCATCTACAGTTCGTTTGGCAAAAAGTTCTCCTTCAATGTGGACACCAATTTTTGAGCAAAATCAAGAAAATATTTTAGAAGTTTTAGATGAATACATTACCAATTTAAAGGAATTTAAATCATTAATGGAACAAAAAGATTATAAAACAGTTTTTAAAAAAATTCAAGAGACAAATGCCATAAGAGAAATTTTGGCAGGAATAAATTGAATCAATAATAATTTTAAATTAGATTATAAAGATGAAAAATAAAAAAGAAATGCGCCAATGGTTAAATAACTTTGGATTAGATCATCCCTTAGTAATTGGCGGACCTTGTAGTGCTGAAACTGAAGAACAAGTTCTTAAAGTTGCTCATGAACTTAAGGATACTGACGTAACTGTTTATAGAGCAGGAATTTGGAAGCCGAGAACAAGACCAGGGATGTTTGAAGGAGTCGGAGCAATTGGATTGGGTTGGCTCAAGAAGGTAAAAGAAGAAACGGGCTTGTTAACTGCAACTGAGGTCGCTAATAAAGACCATGTAAAGTTGGCAGTCGATAATGATGTAGATATTTTGTGGATAGGTGCGCGTTCTACAGTTAGTCCATTTATTATTCAAGAAATAGCAGATGCTTTGGAAGGTACTAATAAAATTGTACTTGTTAAAAATCCTGTAAATCCTGATTTAGCTCTTTGGCTTGGAGGTGTAGAGCGTTTATATACAGCTAATATTAAAAATTTAGGCCTAATTCATAGAGGATTCTCAACTTATGAAAAAACAAAATATAGAAATATCCCAGAATGGCAGATTGCTATTGAAGTTAAAAATAAATATCCTGATCTTCCAATGATTTGTGATCCGTCGCATATTGCGGGGCGTCGAGATTTGATTTTTGAAATATCTCAAGCAGCTTTAGATTTAAATTTTGAAGGCCTAATGATAGAAAGTCACTGGGATCCTGACAATGCATGGAGTGACGCTAAACAACAAGTTACTCCTACCCGTTTAGTGGAAATTATGAAAGACTTAAAAGTAAGAAAGAAAACTACTGAGGAAGAGGCTTATAAACATGAACTTAATACACTTCGAGCTCAAATAGATGTTGTTGACCAAACACTATTAGATACACTAGGAAAGCGTATGAAGGTAGCTAAACAAATTGGTAACTTAAAACTAACCAATAATGTTGCAGTTCTTCAAAATAAGCGTTGGAATGAAATTTTAGGCAAAATGATACTAGAAGGACAAGAACGTGAGTTATCTGAAGAATTTATTCTTAGAGTCTTTAAAGCTATTCACCAAGAATCAATAAATAAACAAGAGAAGATTTTAAACTCTTAAATTATAAATTATCTGTTTTATGGATTTAGTTCTCTTAATGCAAAATGCACGTTTGCAGTTAAAACCGTTTTGGCCCCTCTCTGTTGTGGTTTGTATGGTTTATGGAATGCTTATCGGAGGCCCATCTGAGTTAAATACATACGGCGAATTACTTTCTATTCTAATAGCTGGTCCCCTACAATTAGGGTTATGTATTTATTTTTTAAAAATTTATAATGGTAATAATCCTTCTTTTTTTGATCTTTTTGAAGGATTCAAACCCTTAATTAATGTTTTGTTGGTATTTATTATTATAAATGTACTTACACTTTTAGGCTTATTTTTTTTGCTAGTTCCTGGTATAATAATTAGCCTTGGTTTTTCTATGACTTATTATATAATAGCAGAACATCCCGAAATGCAATTTAATGAGGCATTGGAGTATAGCTGGAAAATGATGGATGGACATAAAAGGGAACTTTTTAGCTTACATTTGCGATTTATTCCATGGTATTTACTAGGGTTATTATTTTTTGTAATAGGGATTTTTTTGGTTATTCCTTGGCACAACTTAAGTATTACGTCTTACTACAATGCAATAAAACAGAAGAATATAAATTACATATAAAGTGCCTTTTAGACTATTATTTTATGGCTCTTTTTAACCTGTCATTAATCGTTTTTCCTAACCCTTTTTCAGGAAAAAAGGAACTAATGATAAGATCTAAATTCATCTGATCTAAACGGTGTAAAGCAGCATATAAATTTTTAGAAGCCTCATTCAAATCACCCGAAATGGATAAAACTTCTTGGTGAATCTCAGTTTTTATTTTTTTATTTTTCTTAAAACTTAAAACACCTATTTTTTTATCAGGGTTTTGTGCTAAAGCTAGAGAAATATCGTCATTTATTTGAATTTGGGTTTTTGGTGCATAGTGTCTAGTAAGCATTCCTGGTGCAGAGGGATTTTTACTATTTTGATTTTTTATTTTTATTGGGCCAATAATTTTTTCAATTTCCTCTATTGAAATAGCACCATGACGATATAAAATGGGTTTGTCATTTTCAAAACCAATGATAGTAGATTCTAAACCACAAAAACAAGGACCTCCATCTAAAATAAAGTTTATTTCTTCTTTAAAATAGAGAGCAACATGTTTTGCTGAGGTTGGACTCAAAGATCCGAAAGGGTTTGCACTAGGTGCAGCTAATGGAAAATTTAAAGATTCTAATAGTTGTAGCGCTATCGGGTGGTTCGGAACTCGAACTGCAACTGTTGGTTTTCCAGCAGTAATACGATTAGGAATCTGATCTTGTTTTTCAAGAACTAATGTAAGTGGCCCTGGCCAGAATACATTGGCTAATTCTCGTGCTTTAGCAGGTATGTTTTTTGCTATTTGTTCAAGGATACCAGCGTTTGATATGTGAATAATCAAGGGATTATGTGAGGGACGCTTTTTTAATTTAAAAACTTTTTCTAAGGCACTATCCAAATATATATTTGCGGCAAGACCATATACCGTTTCAGTTGGTAAGGCGATAATATCGCCATTTATCAATGCAGTTTTTACTTGGTTTAAGTCGCTAGTAATCACAAAAAAACATTTAATTGCAAATGTAGCGCATTGATTTTAGTTGGGAAATTATTGGAGGGATTTTGATATTCGTGCAATTGCAGTTCGGATATTATTTTCAGAAGCAGCATAAGAGATTCGAATACAGTTTGAATTGCCAAAAGCATCACCTGTAACTGTAGCTACATGTGCGTGCTCTAATAAATAAAGGGCAAAATCTGAAGCATTTTCAATTTTTTTTCCTGTAAGAGTTTTTCCAAAATAGAAGGAAATATCAGGAAAAACATAAAAAGCTCCTTCGGGCTGATTGATTTTAATACCCGGAATTTCACTTAGTAATTGAATAATAATTTCTCTTCGCTTTGCAAATTCATCTACCATATATTGGATATCACTTACTGGGGCTTCAACAGCAGCAATAGTTGCTCTTTGTGCAATACAATTTGCTCCTGACGTGATTTGCCCTTGCATTTTATTGCAAGCCTTAGCCAGCCATTCTGGAGCACCGATATAACCAATTCTCCATCCTGTCATTGCAAATGCTTTTGCTACCCCATTAACAGTAATAGTTCTATCATATAACTCTGGAATAGAAGCAATACTAAAATGAGGAGTGCCATAATTTATATGTTCGTAGATTTCATCAGAAAGAATAAATACATCAGGAAATTTTTCCAGCACCTTACCTAAGGAGCGATATTCTTTTTCAGAATAAATTGTTCCACTTGGATTATTTGGTGAATTAAACATCACTAGTTTTGTTTTTGGTGTAATTGCAGCTTCTAATTGTTCAGGAGTAATTTTAAAATCGGTTTCAATTGAAGAGGGGATTATTTTAGACTTAGCTTCTGCAAGTGTAGCTATGGCAGAATAACTAACCCAGTATGGGGCAGGAAGCAGTACTTCGTCTCCAGGATTTAATAGAACCATACAAATATTAGCGATAGATTGTTTTGCACCTGTGGATACAACAATTTGGGTAGGATTGTAATCTAGGTTGTTATCTCTTTTAAATTTATTACAAATGGCAGTCTTTAAATCCGCATAACCATCAACTGGTGAGTAAGAATTCCAATTATCTTGAACTGCTTGGACTGCAGCATTCTTAATAAATTCAGGAGTATTAAAATCAGGCTCTCCTAAGCTTAATCCAATTATATCAATTCCTTTAGTTTTTAGTTCTCTAGCTTTAGCCGCCATTTCAAGTGTAGCTGATATGGGGAGACTATTAATTCTTGCTGAAAGTATATCCATTTAATATATTAGTTGGGCTGAATCCCCATTTGTTTTAAAAATTTAAAGTGAGAAAAGAGTGCACTTTTTGTGGTTTGATGTTCATTATATGGTAAGTTAAATTCTTGGGCAGTTTTTTTAACAATTGAACCGATATTAGCATAATGTATATGACTAATATGGGGAAAGATGTGATGTTCGATCTGATGATTCAAACCACCTGTAAACCAACTAACAAAACTATTTTTAGTTGAAAAGTTTACCGTAGTTAAAAGTTGGTGAATTGCCCATGTATTTTTCATGGTACCTGATTTTTCTGGTTTAGGCATATCTGCATCTTCAATAACATGAGCTAATTGAAATACTGTACTTAATATTAATCCAGCAGTATAATGCATAACTACAAATCCAATAATTATAGCCCACCAAGGTGCATTAATAAAAATAATAGGTACCACAATCCAGATAGAGAAATATATAATTTTTGAGATAATTAATCCGATCCATTGAAGACTAGGGCGCTTACTATTAAGATATGATAGCTTTCGTGATGTATAGCGTTTCATTTGTTGAAAATCTGTAAATATTGCCCAGTTAATAGTCAAAAGACCATAAAGAAAAACAGAATAAATATGTTGAAATTTATGATATGGAAACCACTTTGCATGTCTTGAGAAACGAAGAATTCTTCCAGCTTCTAAATCTTCATCATGTCCATGAATATTTGTAAAAGTATGATGTAAAACATTATGCTGAACTTTCCAATTAAATACGTTTCCGGCTAAAATATATATACTACTTCCCATAAGTTTATTTATCCAGGAGTACTTTGAAAATGAGCCATGGTTTCCGTCATGCATTACATTCATTCCTACTCCTGCCATACCGATACCCATTAACATACACATTGGCAATTTATACCATAAACTGATATTTAAAATAAATAATAGACAATAAGGAGTCACGAGTAAAGAAAACATAACGAGTGTTTTTAGATAAAGTTTCCAATCACCTGTTTTTTTTATTTCTTTTTCTTTGAAATAATTATTAACTCGTTGATTTAAAGTTTTAAAAAATTTTTTTGAGTCTTTTCTTGAAAAGCGAAGGCTTTGTGTAGCTTGCATAATAAATATTTGTACAGCTAAAGTACAATGAAAAAAGTATTTTTAAATAAGTAGAATTAAAAAAAATGGGAATAATAGTAAAATATTTTCCGGAAATCAACTTGACACAAAAGAAGCAGTTTGAATTACTATTTTCAATCTATTCAGAGTGGAATTCAAAAATTAATGTTATTTCAAGAAAAGACATGGATTCATTTTATGAACGACATGTACTGCATTCTTTGGGTATAGCAAAGGTTTTAAAGTTTCAGTCACAATCTCGCATATTAGATGTGGGAACTGGTGGTGGATTTCCTGGAATTCCTTTAGCTATTTTATTTCCCGAAGTACAATTTGAGTTGATTGATAGTATTAGAAAAAAAATTAAAGTGGTACAAGAAATAGGGTCATACTTAGAATTGAAAAATATCAATGCGAAGCAAATGCGTGCTGAGCAATATACTAAAAAGGTAGATTTCGTAGTAAGTCGAGCTGTCGCCCAAATGGGGTCGTTTGTTCCTTTGGTTAAAAATAATATAAGCCCTAAAAGCAATCATAAATTAAAAAATGGAATACTTTATTTGAAGGGTGGGGATTTAACTAAAGAGCTGAAAAATTTTCCTAAAGCATCTCAATATAGTTTATATAAATATTTTGATAGACCTTTTTTTGAAACTAAAAAAATAGTCCACCTTTCATTTTAAAATTATTTTTAAATATTACTAATTTTTATTTTTCAAGTTCACTTTTTCAATATAATTAAGTGAATTTATTCCATAAAGGGATATCGATAATCAGAAGCAGGTACAAAAGTCTCTTTTATTAATCTGGGAGACACCCAGCGTAATAAGTTTAAAACAGACCCTGCTTTGTCATTCGTTCCAGATCCTCTTGCTCCTCCAAAAGGTTGCTGCCCTACAACTGCGCCAGTTGGCTTATCATTGATGTAAAAGTTGCCAGCACTATTTTCAAGAGCAATTAATGCTTCTTCAAGTGCATATCGATCTTGTGAGTATACAGCCCCAGTTAAGGCATAATCGGAGGTCTTATCTATTAGTTTTAGGGTATTTTCCCAGTCGTTATCAGGATAAATATAAATAGTCACAAGAGGTCCGAACAGCTCCCTATTCATAGTGTCGTAATTAGAATTAGAAGTTACCACTACAGTGGGCTCAATAAAATATCCTTTAGAGTCATCGTAATTACCCCCCGCAATAATTTCTACATCCTCATCTTTTTTAATTTTTTCAATAGTATCGACTAATCGATCAAATGCACCTTTATGAATTACAGCAGTTATAAAGTTCTCAAAGTCTGCCGGTGATCCAATTTTAATAGTCTTTAGCTCTTCTTTAACCACTTTAATTATGGATTTAGCTTTTGATTTTGGAAGATAAACTCGTGAAGCTGCTGAACACTTTTGACCTTGAAATTCAAATGCTCCACGAATTATTCCTGTTGCTACTTCTTTCGGTTTTGCTGAAGGATGCGCTACAATAAAATCTTTTCCTCCAGTTTCTCCTACGATTCTTGGATAAGAATTATAATCATTAATATTTTTCCCAATTTTGCTCCAAATATTACGAAAAACAGAAGTTGAACCAGTGTAATGTATTCCAGCGAATTCTTTGCTTTTCAAGACGGTATCTGTAATCATTTCAGGGTCACCAAATACCATATTAATTATTCCATCAGGTAATCCCGCCTCTATAAATATTTCCATTAAAATATTTGCAGAGTACACTTGGTGATCGCTGGGTTTCCAAATAACTACATTTCCCATCATGGCTGCACTAGCTGATAGATTTCCTGCAATTGCGGTAAAGTTAAAGGGACTTACAGCATAAATGAACCCTTCTAAAGGTCGGTAAGTTAATCTGTTCCAAACTCCAGGACTACTCTCTGGTTGATTTTCATAAATCTCATGCATAAATTGTACATTAAATCGAAGGAAATCGATTAACTCGCAAGCTGCGTCAATCTCAGCTTGATAAATTGTTTTGGATTGACAAAGCATAGTTGCAGCATTTATCTTAGCACGATAGGGTCCAGCTACCAAGTCTGCAGCTTTCAAAAATATGGCAGCTCTAGATTGCCATGGCATTTTAGACCAAGCAGTTCGAGCTTTAAGTGCAATACTTATTGCATCTTCAATATTTTTTTTAGTGGCTTTATGGTAGTTGCCAAGTAATTGATTGTGGTCATGAGGAGGACTCATACTGCCCAGATCTCCTGTTTTTACATTTATACTTCCTATTCTCATAGGAATCTCTATAGTTTTATTAAACATAGAGTTATACATCTTTAGAACTTCATTTTTTTCAGAACTATCTGGAGCATAAGATAATATCGGCTCATTTGATGGGAATGGAACTTGAGGAATGCTATTAGACATTATTTTTTCTAAAAGTATTTATAAATCAAATTAACAAGTCTTATAAAATTATCTTAATTAAGAATATAAGGTACATTAAGTTTAAAATGGGGAACTTCAACTTTAAATTTATTGGCATTAGAGAAGTTTATCATGATAAAAGTTCCTGACATGGATCCCATTGGAGATGTAATTAAACTTCCTGATTGGTAAGTATAACTTTGACCTGATCGAAGGATGGGTTTTTTACCTACTACTCCAACTCCATTTGAATACTGGGGTCGATTTATCGTCTCCTTAATTTTCCAGTGTCGAGACAAGAGTTGAACCACATTTTTACTTTGATTTTCAATAGTAATAAAATACATAAATGCATGATGGGGTACATTTTCTTTTAGGAAACTACCTTTAAATTTTGTTTTTACGGAGATTTTAATACCTCTTGTAACTTGTTGTATCAAAGCTTATTAATTGTAATTAATAAATGATTTAATTTAAAAGTAATAAAAAAAACAATGTATCTATTATAAAAGAAAAGCTAATTGTCTAGTTGAAAAGAATTCACTTGACCAAAAGCAACTAAAGCATCATATTGCGATCCAATATTTCGATAATAGACTAGGATTAAATAATCATTTTCTGTCAAAGCATTTGAACCACTAAGAAAATTTTTATCAAGCTGATTATCTTTTTTTACTACATACTTGTAATTGTAAAACCCTTGTTTTAAAAGTAAAACACCTTCATAAACCTCTAATGAGGGATTATAGTACATTCGGTTATTATTGCCAAGGTGATAATTGTTAAAACTTCCATAAATATAAATTTCATTATCATTTAATTCATAATCTGCTGCTAGGCTGAAATACACGTAACTATAGTCAGCTTCTGTGTTTGGATCTCCAGGACGCATAATATTCCTAATTTCATATCCACCGTTTATATCGGGAGCATATGTGTAGTTTTGATATTTTCTAGGAATATTTACATTCAAATAGGTTTCGTAAAGTTGAGCTAAATTTGTGTAGCTGATATTAGGACCTGTAATTCTTAAATCTTTAGTATCAAAAAAATAGTATTCATTACCTCCTTCAAATTGGGTTGGAGTTTCATATCTATATTCTAAAGTCGTTCCTGTAAAATATTGAGGCTTTAATACCAAAAGATTTGAATCCCATTGCCTATTTTGTAATATATGAACAAAAACGGTTTGTTCTGGATTTCGAAACACTCCTTGAAAAGGAGTTATGCCAAAATGTAGAGACTGATGAGTGGTAAAACGATCCATATTTTGAGGGCGATATACTGCTGCTTGAACACTAGCTTTTTCCTCATATATGCAAAATCTTCTGGAGAAAATAAGCTCTTCATAAGAATCATATATCTCTATGAGATAGTTTCCAGAGACCCTAAATTGAATATTTTCATTTGGAAGAGTTAAACGATAATTGGTGAAGTTTTGAATAGTGTTAAAAGATGTATTGTAATTATTAATTCTCAAATTATCGTAACCAACTAAAAATTCATTCTGAAAAAGTTTTGAAGGAGTCCAATCATGGTTGAAATGTTTAATTTTGAAGTAATAATCAGCCTCATCGCCGTTCAAATCATCAAAAATAAGTGTAATATTTTGACCTAATGCTACTAATGGAAAGTTCTCAGTACTATCTGAGCCGAAAAATTTGATAGATTTAATATTATCCTTAGGTGCATATTCAATAATCTGCTGGGCGTTAATTAAAAATGTGGAAATTAAACTTAAAGCTACAATAACAAAAGCTCTCATTTTTATCATAAGTAAATTTAAATGTTCGGTTTGTGTTAACCAAATCACAACATTATTAATGAAAAAATCAAATACTTATTTAGAATTAATATAAATAATTCATTTCCCTTGATATTTGTTTTATCAAAAGTGGTTTAGTTAGTAAATTTGGGCGATTTTAAAATATAACTTATTGTTACTTAATGGAGGTTATTAAAAGAATTGAAACACGAAGGGGAGCGAATCTCAGTTTAAATGGAATAGCTGAAAAAATTCTTGATAAAACATTGTCAATTAATACCTATGGATTGAGACCAGATGACTTTTTTGGAACCACATCTAAGCTTTGTCTCAAAGAAGGTTCTAATATTCTTGCTGGTACCCCAGTTTTTTACAGTAAAAAAACTCCTGATATTAAAATAGTTTCCCCTATTTCGGGTACCATAAAAAAAATTTTAAGAGGTCCTAAACGAAAAATTGAAAATATCATAATCGAATCTTCTACAAATCAAGAATCAATTATACATGAAGTTAAAGGGTGGAAAAAAATGGATATTAATAATTTAAAGCAATTATTAATGGAAAGTGGAAATTGGTCTTTTATCCACCAGAGGCCCTATGGTATTATGGCCAATCCATTAGATACTCCAAAATCTATATTTGTAAGTACAGCAAAAACTGATCCTTTAGGTGAAGATTATCACTTTGTTTTAAAAGAAGATCAAAAAGAATTTCAACTAGGAATTGACTTACTTAATAGGCTGGTTGATCAACCAGTATTTTTAGGGTTAGATAAATCATTTCCAGGATATTTTGAATCAATAGAGGGTGTTCAACATTATTCTTTTGAAGGACCACACCCTGCTGGTAATTTAAGTTTACACATCCAAAAGCTCAGTCCACTTAACATGAATGATCATGTATGGACAGTGAACCCTGAAGACGTAGTAAACATTGGGAGGTTTGTTAGTTCTGGAGTTTTTTCACCACAAAGAACAATCGCAGTCTCTGGAAATGCTGTTAAAAACCCTAAATATTTTAGAACTAAAATAGGGGCTGAATTAGCACCTATACTCAATAAGGCTGGAATTAAATTTGACAATGTAAGAGTCATAAACGGCGATGTCCTTACCGGGAGCACAGCTCTTATTTCAGGTCATCTAGGCTATTTCAACAATTTGGTAACCGTAATTCCTGAAGGAAGTTATTACCGAATGTTTGGTTGGTTACCATTTAAGGACAATAAAATTCTAAGTTTATCAAATACTTCTTTATCTCGTTTGTTTAATCGAAAAGGATTTGAAGTAGATACTAATCTCAATGGCGAAGAGCGAGCTCTAGTTGTTACAGGTGAAATGGAAAAAATTTTTCCTCTTGATATTTATCCAATGCAATTAATAAAAGCTTGTATGACAGAAGATATTGAAAAAATGGAAGCCTTAGGGATATATGAAGTAGTGCCAGAAGACTTTGGTTTAGTAGATTATGCTAATACTTCAAAGATTGAAGCCCAAGAGATTATACGTCAAGGCATAGAATTAATGATTAATGAAGTAGGATAAAAGAAAACGTATGAATTTTATAAGAAAAAGTTTAGACAACCTTAAGAAACCCTTTGGTAAAGGACAAAAACTTGAGAAATTTGCACCAGCATTTAACGCCTTTGATACGTTATTATTTGTACCTAACCACACAACAAAAAAAGGAGCTCATATCCGTGATGCAGTTGATTTAAAGCGAACTATGGTAACAGTTATTTTTGCTTTATTACCTGCATTAATTTATGGGATTTACAATACCGGATACCAGCATTATATTCAAATCGAAGAATCTTTTACATTTTTAGAGGCCTTTATTCATGGATCATGGAAAATTATTCCTATGATTATTGTTTCTTATGTAGTAGGCCTTTCCATTGAGTTTGGTTTTGCTGTTTACCGAGGAGAAGAAGTAAATGAAGGCTACTTAGTTACTGGACTTTTGATCCCGATGATTATGCCAGTGGATATTCCTCTATGGATGGTTGGAATCTCAACAGCATTTGCAGTTTTAGTTGCAAAGGAAGCCTTTGGAGGAACAGGTATGAATATTTTAAACCCCGCGTTAACAGCAAGAGCATTTGCCTTTTTTGCTTATCCAACATATATGTCTGGAAATAAAGTGTGGGTTTCTGAAGCAGGAAACATAGATGCAATTTCTGGAGAGACCATTTTGGGTACTTTGGCAGCTGGTGGAGAAGTAAATTATTCGATGATGGAAATGTTTCAAGGATCAATCCCAGGCTCTATTGCAGAAACTTCTACTTTATGGGTGGCTGTGGGAGCTTTGATTCTTATATTGACAGGAGTAGGAAGTTGGCGTATTATTTCTGGTGGAATTATAGGTGCTGCCATTATGGGGTTATTGTTTAATCTTTGGGGAGCCAATGAGTTAATGAGCTTTTCTTGGTTAAACCATCTGGTAGTAGGTGGATTTGCATTTGGAATTGTTTTCATGGCAACTGACCCTGTATCTGGCACTCAAACCACAAAAGGAAAATGGATTTATGGTTTTTTAGTTGGAATATTTTGTATTATGATTCGTGTTTTTAATCCTGCCTATCCTGAAGGTGTTATGTTAGCAATATTATTGATGAATGTTTTTGCACCCACAATTGATCACTATGTAGTTAATGGAAACATTAATAAACGCAAAAAGCGTTGGGCTTTGGCCTCAAAAGAACTTAAAACTGCGTAAAGATGAACAGAGATAGTAATATTTATACTTTTTTATTTGCAACCCTTATGGTTTTGGTTGTAGCATCTACTCTAGCATTTACTGCAAGCTCCTTAAAAGATCTACAAGATGCAAATGTTAGAAAAGAAAAGATGCAAAACATACTTGCTACAATTGGCATTGATTCTGATAGGGAACAAGCTGAGGCTCTATATAACAAGTACATAAAAGCTCAGCTTTCTTTGACTCAAGAAGGAGCTGTTGATCAGAATATCAATGCTTTTGAAATAAAATTAAATAAGGAGTTAAAAAAACCCTCATCTGAGCAACGTTTTCCAATGTATGAAGCCAACGTAGAAGGAGAAAAATTTTACATCGTTCCTCTTCGAGGGTCAGGACTTTGGAATGCTATCTGGGGATATATTGCTTTAGAAGAAGATAAAAACACCATTAAAGGAGCTGTATTTGATCATGTTGGAGAAACAGCTGGATTGGGAGCTGAAATTACTCAACAATGGTTTCAAAATCGTTTTTTGGGAGAAAAAGTATTTGATAAGCAAGGAAATTTGGTAGGAATTAATGTTTCAAAAACAAACAATGATCCCAAAGATTTGGATAAAAATGATCATGAGGTAGATGCAATTTCTGGAGCTACAATTACTGGAGACGGAGTTACCAACATGATCATTGAACGCTTAACTCATTATTTACCTTATTTGAAAGCTGAAGAACAAATTGTTGCAATAAATTAATAAAACAATGAAAGAAAGATCGACTAAAAAGCAACCCACTATTCTTTTTTTAAATAAAGAGAGGGAGCCACTTTTTTCAAAGAAAAATCGAAAGTTATTGTCTGACCCAATGGATGATAACAATCCAATAACTGTTCAAGTACTAGGAATTTGTTCAGCTCTGGCTATTACGGTTCAGTTAAAGCCAGCATTAGTGATGAGTATTTCTGTAATGGCAGTGATGGCAGCCAGTAATGTTATCATTTCTGTACTTAGAGACTTAATTCCAAATAGAATTCGGATTATAGTTCAATTAGTTGTTGTTGCCGCTATGGTAATTTTAGTTGATCAAATTTTACGTGCATATGCTTATGATG
>Ga0315315_10000515_pt1 | contig 32820 bp, 21 predicted proteins | sample M140m3416metaG_FD_203699 | JGI IMG/M metagenome (GOLD analysis project Ga0315315, IMG submission 203699) | Ammonia-oxidizing marine archaeal communities from Monterey Bay, California, United States - M1 40m 3416 | ecosystem: Environmental > Aquatic > Marine > Intertidal zone | place: USA... | reverse complement strand
CATCGACTCGTGGCATCAAGCTCCACCAGGAACCACTATTATTACGAAACTGGCTCATGGTGAACTACATAGTCGAGTTGAACGGAGCATAAATACAAATCACCATAAACCAAATGAACACGTTGAATAAACCTAAACGACAAGAAGCGACATGACTGACAAAAAGCCAAAAACCAATAAAAAACAGCCATCTTTCGAGGTATCGCTCGATCAACTCGATGCTGTCATAAACCAGATGGAGTCCCGAGAATTAGGACTTACTGAATCGATTGAGGCATACGAACAAGGCGTCTCGTTATTACGCCAACTACATGAGGAACTCAGCGATATAGAGCAGCGAGTTGTCACGCTAGTACGAATTGATGAGGATGGGAATCCAGTCTTTGAGAATGCTGGTGATTCAATTAAAGACGGCACGAAAAAGTCAAAAGCAGGTCGACGAAAAAGCACAAAGAGCCAAGGCCTGAGAGCTGAAACTACAAAAAAACAAGAGAAGACGGCTGCCGGACACCAAAAGGCTCGACATCAACTGCCCGGAATGGACGACCCAACATCAGGAGCGTAGAACACATGCTGTACTACACCTGCAAAAAGACGGCACGATGCACTAAGTTATAACTTGGCACACGTAAAACCACCGATACTGTTTTTTTTGAGACTTTCATGAATGCCTCAGCGAGCCACTTACAACAGCGTATTCAAGCAACTCTTGCTGCTGTTCAGGAGTTTATCAACCCACGACTTGAGTCTGCTCTTACTTTTTCTGACCAGGCCGCTCCCCGCCTGGTAGGTGCCATGCGGCATGCCCTGCTCGGCCCTGGCAAAAGACTTAGGCCGGCCTTGGTGCTCGAAGCATCGCGAACCTGCGGTGGGACTTGGGAACAAGCTGCTCCAGCCGCTTTGGCTGTTGAAATTATTCACGCTTACTCGCTTGTGCATGATGATCTTCCTGCAATGGATGACGATGATTTACGTCGTGGTCGACCAACCTGCCACCGTGCTTTCGATGAAGCGACAGCAATCTTATGTGGCGATGCTCTGCAACCACTCGCATTTCAAGTGCTTGCCGGTGGCATGCCTCCTAAGGTAGTACCAGAAGCCTGCCAGGTATTGTCTCAAGCAGCAGGTGCAGAATCACTCGTTGGTGGACAAGTGGATGACTTGGCTGCAGAGAGAGGTTGGATTTCCGATCTCTCCGAACAAACACCGGAACAGCAGGTGCAATGGATGGAGCGAATTCATCGTCGAAAAACTGGTTGCCTGTTCCTGGCATCGCTGGATCTTGGTTGCTTGGCCGGAGGTGGAGACTCTCAGTGCAGACGCGACCTAGAGGACTACGGAAAAGCTTTTGGCCTTGCTTTTCAAATAGCGGATGATCTCCTCGACGCCGAGGGGTCTGAATCAAACATGGGAAAACGTGTTGGAAAGGATGCCGAACGGGGAAAACTCACCTTTCCAACGGTGATTGGAAAAAAACTCAGTAGAGAACGAGCCGAGACCCTTTCAGAACAAGCAGTAACCGCCCTCTCGGGCTATGGGGATTCTGCTGAATCGCTCATTGCACTGGCGAGATGGGTTGTAAGCCGTCAAACCTAGGCTTTTACCCTTCTTGGTGGCTCCGCAATGGACTGTCCCCAGTCTACAACTATATGTTGTAGACTCTTGTTTTCCCCTTTTCTTGTTTTCCCCTTATAAAAGAGTTGACTCATTTGATGCAGATGATTTTACGCAGGAGTTTTTGGAGATAATGTCAAATATTCTTCCGACAATAGAATCCCCGCACGACCTCCAAGGACTTTCTCCGGATGACCTTGAAAATCTTGCGAGCGAAATGCGTCAGGCATTGTGTGAGGTTGCTGCGAGCCGAACAGCCCACTTTGCATCAAATCTAGGCGTTGTCGAACTCTGCTTAGCTCTTCACCGTGTTTTTGACTTCAGTAAGGATCGTCTTATCTGGGACACAGGGCATCAGATATATCCTCATAAACTCATCACTGGCAGATATAAACAATTTGATACGATGCGGACACGTGGCGGTCTCATGGGTTTCCCAAACCCATTGGAGAGCCCCTATGACTTATTTATGACCGGTCACGCAGGCTGCAGCGTTTCAGCAGCACTTGGCCTGGCTAGTGGGGACTCGTTGCGAGGACAAGATGATCGCCACAGCGTCGCAGTCATCGGAGACGGAGCTCTTCCATCTGGTATCGTTTTCGAGGCACTGAACAACGCTGGATTTTTGAAGAAGCGTCTCATCATCATTCTGAATGATAACCGAATGTCAATCTGCCCGAGGGTCGGAGCTCTAGCTGAGTATCTCGATGTCGTGCGTCTCAATCCGTGGTATCGAGGCCTTCGTGATAAAGCTGGAGACCTCATCAAGGGTGTGCCGATGGTTGGCGAATCCATGGAGCGAATGCTCGTTAATGTGAAGGATTCATTAAAAGCAACACTTCATGGTGGCATGTTATTTGAAGCACTTGGTGTTCGTTACTTTGGTCCTGTTGAGGGACACACACTGCCAAATCTAATCAGATACCTCGAACTTGTTAAGGACGAAGAAGGACCAATTCTATTACATGTCCTTACAGAGAAGGGGCATGGATTTAAACCTGCCGAAGATGACCCAGTCTTTTTCCATACGCCTGCTCCATTCGAGTGCGACGATGATGACTGCATCGTTTCAGTAAAAAAATCTTCGGTACGAGTCTTTACTGATGTAGCCAGCTCAGCAATCGCCGACTGCATGGAAAAAGATGATCGAGTAACGGTCATGACGGCTGCAATGTGCCAGGGAAATAAATTAGAGACTATTCGCGAGGCATACCCTGACCGCTTTTTTGATGTCGGCATTTGTGAATCACATGCGGTGGCATTCGCTGCAGGTCAGGCGAAAGCCGGCTGCCGACCTATTGTAGATATCTACAGCACTTTTTTGCAGCGATCATATGACCAGATCTTCCAAGAAGTCTGCTTACAGAATCTACCCGTCATCTTCATGCTTGACCGAGCCGGGCTTACTGGTCCCGATGGTCCCACTCACCATGGAGTCTTTGACCTCGGCTACATGCGACTCTTTCCAAACATGGTCGTCTTGGCTCCCGCGGATGAACATGATCTCAAATCAATGGTAGCCTGGGCGATAAACCACAATGGCCCAGTTGCCATCCGCTATCCGAAAGCCGTCCTCGAACCAGACTTCGATAATCGCTTCGGTAAAGATCGACTTCCTATCGAACTAGGACACTCCGAACCGCTTCTTGACGGACAAGACGGACTAATTATTGGATGTGGCAGTCTTGCCGGAACTTGCCTTCGGGCCGTTGACAAACTTCGAGAAGAGGGCCTCAGTGTTGGCTTAATCAATGCTCGCTTCGTCAAGCCGTTGGATGAAGAAACTCTCCTCAAGCGGATACAAGCGAGCCCATGGGTCGTGTCCGTTGAAGAAAACGCACTGCAAGCTGGCTTCGGCTCCGCTATCCTTGAGGCTGTACACAATGCAAATGTACACACCGGCCCAATACGAAGACTCGGTATTCCGGATCACTTTATCGAACATGGCGATAGGGCCGAGTTACTTTCTAGCCTGAGCCTTGATGTGAATGGTATTGTTACTATTTGTAGAGAGCTTTCAGAACAGGCCGCAGCAGATGTCGTAGCAACCCCCGCTCGAGACTGACCAAAACAGATTATTTGTGGTATTGCCCCAGGCTCATTCTCAATGGCTGATCACACGAAGATTCCATCGGAAAACACTGCCTTTAAAAACAAGAAAATGGCGGGGCGTCTTTCTCCAGGTAAGCCCGTTACCGAGAGCCTTCAAATATCACTGGTTGGCCCTGAGGAAGTTCTGGAAACAAAACCGCTAGCAAATGACTTGCAGAAATTATTAAGCAATCTTGGCCATGATGTGAAAATGATGGTAGCGGCTAGGACTGCATGGGAACCCGATGCTGGCGAAGGAACTTCTTCGAACATTGCACAGGACGCCGACCTCGTGATTGTTCTAGGGGGCGATGGATCAATTCTCAGGACTGCCCGATGGATGGGATACCAACAGACACCAGTGCTTGGAGTCAATCTTGGCCGCCTCGGATTCCTTGCAGATTTCTCACCAAATGAAGTTGAACCTGCTATTAATGAACTCATTGCAGGCAGATTTCGTCTAGTCGAGCATATGATGTTCGAGACTCGAGTACTTCGTGGAAACAACATAATTGCGAGCGACCTAGGCCTCAATGAAACTTCGATTCTCGCTGGACCACCCTTCTCTCTTTTTGACATTGAACTTTACGTAGACGGCGAATTAGCAACCGTGTATCGTGGAGACGGATTAATCATCAGCACACCGGTGGGCTCAACGGCTTACAATATGTCTGCTGGAGGTCCGATTGTCAGAAAATCAATTGAGGCATTTATTTTCACTCCTCTTAACCCACACACGCTTACTCATCGAACGGTCGTTGACACGGCATCCCGGGATTACACTTTGGTTGTTCCCTCCCCAAATGCAGGCTCATCCTGCGTCGTTGACGGCCGTCTACTGCTATCACTACAAGCTGGTGACAAAATCTGTGTATCACTTGCCACACCAAAATTTTGTCTGATAGAGACAAGTCAACATAGTTACTACTCTACACTTCGTGACAAATTGACTTGGGGAGGCGGTCTTCAGAATCCATCGCCGCGTAGTAACTGCCGAAAGTCTTAAGCCATACCATCGGCATAAAAAAATTGACATGAAATATTTTATTTCTCTTTGCTTTACAGTTCTTCTCACCTGTACTGGAGGCATTTTTGCCAAAGACAACGCCTCGGCGGGCAGAAACACACAAACACTTCGATATAAATTTAGCCAAGGTGAAACTATATCAGTGCAGGTTTCTCATCGTGCACTTACTGAAACAACGATTAACGGCACAACTCAGCATGTTGAAACTGCAACTGATTCAACAAAGTCATGGAAAATAACTCACGTTGATAAGGACGGAAGTGCAACGCTTGAGCATCTTGTTGACCATGTCAAGATGATGTCTCGTGCGGGCGGGATGGAGACAGTACGCTGGGACAGTGATGGTTCGAAGGCACCGCCTGATGGATATGGAGGCGTTCAGCTTGGTCTTGGTAAACCACTTTCAGAACTGACGATTGACTCATGCGGGCGAGTCATCAACCGCAAAGACTTTTTCCCAAGCCCCCCCTCAAATACTGGTGACCTGATGGTCGTCCCCCTGCCCGATGAGCCTGTTGCGACAGGAACAACGTGGACCGTTCCAGACACCATATTTGTTGACATTCCGGGTAGCACCGGAAAATCTGTGCGAACACGACTTCGATATCAAGTCACGAAACTGAAAAAAGACCGTGCTGTCATTAAAGTTGATACGACGGTGCTCACCCCAGTTCACGATCCCCAGACAGAATCACGCCTCCTTGAGCGAATCTGGTCGGGGGAGATTGTATTTGGCATTGATTGCGGCCGGATAATAAGCCGTTCAGTGAGCGTTGACAGACGGGTGATTGGTTTTCACGGGCCTGCATCAAGTATTCGCTATAAGGCTAGCCGAGAAGAGGAACTTATCTCCGATTAATAATGAGGACTTCGCACGCGAACTATCCGAATTGAGCTCCAACCGAATTGAGCTCCAACTCGAGCGAGCATTTTATTCACTTTAGCCAGCTCGTAAGACGTCCTCAACACGACGAATGGCCTGTTCTACGTCCCAAGTTGCATCTGCAAGCACAATACTTGATTGCGACGTCATCCACTTACGCACAGTTTTCTCGGCTGCAACAACTGTAGAGTGACTTCGTCGACCAAAATGCCGCCCGATATCAGCCAAGGCAGCACCTGTATGCTTACGAGCAAGAAACATGGCTAACATACGAGGCTGATTTACTGCTCTCGAACGACGAGTTGATTTAAGATCAGACTCAGAAATTCCAAACGCTGCGCATACTGCCTGCTCAATGTCAGCAAGGCGTAGGCTACGGGCACTTGAACGAACAAGGTCCGCAAGGGCTTCTTTGGCTAAATCTAATGTCACTGGAGCACCAAGCATGTGACTTGCAGCTTCAAGCCTATTAATACCACCAATCAATTCTCTGGCGTGACGAGTAAGGTTATTGGCGAGAAAATCGATAACATTTGGTGGTAAGCTAATTTGTCTTTTTTCTGCGAGGCCAGCAACTATACCTCGACGAACTTCGTAATCTGGTGGCATGATCCCTGCCGTCATTCCTCCACGAAGCCTCCCTGTCAATTCACTCCCCAGGCCAGAAAGACTTTCGACATCTCGGTCACTCGCGAATATTATTTGCTTGCCAGCTCTGTGGAGCGTATCCACCGTACTTTGCAATTCCAGCAACGTTGCTCGCTTTCCGATGAAAAATTGCAAGTCATCGACTGCTAGTAAATCAACTGACCGACAACTTCTTCGAAATCCAGGAAGTCCGCTACCATGCAGGGCTTGCAGGAAATTTGTGGTAAACTGCTCCGCTGAAAACATAGCTACAACAAGGCCTGGACGAGCTTGACGAGCGTGATGACATATTCCTGCCAACAAGTGACTTTTGCCCACACCACTTGGGCCGTGTAAAAGAACCGGTGACATTTCACCCAAGCGATTCGCTGCCAACTCAACGGCTGCAAATGCCATACGATTACTGGAACCAACGGCAAATTCTTCTAGACACACGGTTGGCCGTCGCAAATTAGATTTCCTTGCGGAATTCCGTGACTTTGTCTGAGAAACTTGCATTCTGGGCGCACTCAAAACCATCTTGCTAGAACTTTTCAGCTCTGCAGCAGGACTCCCAACAGCTCTTATTTCTGCGTTGGGCTGTCCAGCTGTACTTTTCACAGGGACATCTCCACGCGGCCTCCAATTCACCGTGACAGGCCCATTCACGTTTTCTCTTGCAGATACGGCAACATCGTCGCCAAAGGTCTTCTGGAGCCATTCTCCGGGGTAATTTGGGTCGTACAAGACTACAACCTCAACCGGGTTCTCTCGGCTCACTGATTGAATGACCTGAATCTCAAAATTGTCACCAAACCAAACTCCAAATCGCTCTTCTCCCAACCGTAACAAGAGTGATCTCGTTATATGTTCGCCTGTTATACCGGCCCCGTGCGCAGGAGCGTTGGATTCCTCAGGGGATTCAACTGGGCTGGATTCTTGAACTTTCGGGAGCTTAACTTCGCCTATGGCTTGAAGTTGACCGGTCTTCGAACGTCTGCCAAGCGGCTTGTTCGCTTTGTGAAGCCGTACTGAGGTTTTGTGAAAGTTCATTTTAGCCACGTTTTGCGACACTCCATGTCCCGGGGCAGCTCCCGGCGTTATCCGACGCAACCTATTCTTCGGCTTTGACCAAGTTCACTTCTCACTGTCGTTCATGATCGATTTTCATGACACAGAAATGTTCCCGCTCGGCGGCTGAGTATAAAAGTGCTAGCGTTGCTGTCAAACACGCGCACGAATAAACGCAGTTCATGACTGTCTGGCGGTCAAGTCATGAAAAAACCCTTGGTGGAAAATATGTGGATTCGATTCATAAGATATCTTGAACCTCTAAAAGAGCCACTTGCCGAGTTTCAAGAAAGTTTTCAAAAGAAATTTATTTCGAATTCAATAAAATCAGCGTTATTTGCTCACCCCTCCTGAAAACGGAGTTGAAGTCTACTAGACTAACGCATGCCTGTTTTTCGCCGAACTCCCCTTTGGGTAAGTAACCATGCTGAAATGCTTTTTTTGTCATTACGGTAGCGCCCACGTAAACCACTTGGTTTTTGTCTGTGCTTTGACTGCTGTCGTAGGATTATTCATAGACAATGGGCTGCACTCGCTTGCAGCAGAATCACCCGAAAAACTTGTAGCTGACGATATTTTAATTGGAGAACCGCTCCAAATACCACTCCACTCAGACAGCAGCAAACTTTCCAGTGATACTGATGCCCAAAAGGGTGAAAGCCTGACACCTGATACGACTGATGAACTGACTCCTCCAAAGCAGATCACTACAACAATCGAAAAAGAGATTTCTGAGAATTCAAAAGAATACTCAGAAAAAATACTCTCAGAGGGAGAAGAGCCGGCTAACAAAAACCCTGAAAAAAAGAATTCCTCAAAAATTAAAAAGGAGCCCCAGGGTTCAGGCTGGCTGGGACTTATTGTTGACGACTCAATTATCACTGGACGACTCGTGATCGTCAAAGTTTCTGACCCGAGCCCAGCAAAGCAGGCTGGCATTAAAGCTCAGGATGTGCTCTTAGCTATCGATGGCGAACCTGTTCAAACAGCAGATCAACTCGCGGCACTTCTGGCGGCAATTTCGCCCGACAAACAAGTCCGTGCCCTTATTGGACGAACCGAGGGTGTCAATGAAGTCACTATGACTGCTCGCACTCGGCCTCCCGAAAGTCGCACACCCGCTTCTGTTTCACTGCCCCAGCTAGCAGTTAAACAAGAATCGTTTACACCAGAAAATACTTCTCGATTCACTCAACCACCAAGTCAGAATCGTATTTTTGCGACACCAGCAAAGCCTCAATTAGATCAACCGTCTGTCGCGCCTCCCTTACCCACTATTGCCTCAATACAACCTCCTGAGATAAACCAGCCATCCCGGTTTCCTTCTTCACCAAGTCCGAAACCATCGACCTCCTCGCAGATAACTCTCTCAGAGGCACCGGCATTCGAGCAACCTCCAGCAATCAGGCCTTCCGGACGAACTTCCCTTGACACTAACCGAGGTAGAACCGCACTAGGAGTCCGGACTCTTCCGATTGATTCCGCCACTCAAACAAGGTACCGACTTCCGAGCCAAACAGGAGCCTACGTCTTCGGAGTGATAGAAAGCCTCCCAGCTTCTAATGCCGGCCTACCGCCAGGAAGTGTGATTATTGCTTTTGGAAATCGGCCTGTTCGAACACCTGATGAACTGAATCGTTTTGTAAAAAATGCCGCACCCGGCACGCAGGTTTCCCTCCAGTACGTATTGCCTGGCGGCCAATCAAAACAAGCCAGTGTTGCCTTACAGAGTATTGATCCGGCTCTTGAGCAAGCTCTCATCGGCGTGCCTGCCAACAATTTACCCTCCCAAGCCCCAACACTACAGACAGCTCGACGACAATTACCTGAACCAACGCCTTCAAATTTGCTTCAGCAAGGGGAAAATGCTGCGACCTTAAACACTGTACTTCTTAAAACCGAGGTACAACTTATGCGTGAAGAGATTTTGCGATTAAGACAAAGGGTTGAGTTGCTAGAACAGAAAAAAACCCAAAGCCAAAACCCGTACCGAAAACTCCTCTGATCACCACTCAGAGCAATAAAAATCATCCTGTTGGCTTGAGAGCCTTTAAATCCTTCTGGGGTGATATCTTTAGTCGTGCAAACTCCTCGGAGAGAGAAATTCCTCGAGGGCCCTCTAGTCGCGTCGACCATTTCGCAACTCGGGAAACTTCAGGCCTAGCCGAACGGTCACCAATCCGACGTCCTCCTTCAAGGGCCCATGCCTCAGCATCATCACTCAAAAAATTCAATACCTGCTCTACGCCAACACGATGTGCCTCCAGGCCCTCCCTGCTCAAGTTGGAAGGGACATGAATTGGCCGGCTTATGACTGCACGACAACGGCTTCCGAGTCGGGGGACTGCAAATTTATCCCACGTACCCAACCTCCATGGCTGATCGTACCCGAACCCCATTGCTACGATTGGTATTTTCAGTGTGCTTGCAAGAAACACACACCCGATCGCAAGGCGACGACGCGGACCACGAGGACCATCAGGAGTAATCGTAAGGCTTTCCGTTGCGGCTCTATCGGAAAGCTCGCGTAATGCGGTAGAACCACCTCGAAAGGTACTTCCACGAACGACACCAAAGCCCATCATTCGCGCTACTCGATCAAGGACATTCGCATCCGCATGCCGAGATAATAGCATCGCTATATTGCAATGCCCTCGCAGGTACAGCGGTAGCAGAATATTTTCATGCCAAAAAACATATATTTTTGGACCACAGAAATCTTGGTGAACAGGATCAACTAGTTGATCGCCATACTCCACTCGGCAACGAACTGTCCCCAGCCATTGACGGATAACCGCTGCTGCCAACAGGGAGCAGCTACCTATCGCCAAATGAGATTGTACTTTCATGAAAAATTTATCGACTTTTTACCACTAGAACATTGACTCTCTGAAAGATACTTGGATATCCACGAAGCAAAGCCCAATATTAAAAGTGGATAACGGCCATGAGAATCAGCCAACTACGAAACAATACCCTGCCAAAATCCCAAAAAAACTTCCTCTGCGGGGCCAGACATGTAAACAGAGCCTTTCATGTCCCAAGACAATTCCAGTTCGCCTCCCGGCAACTCTGCTTTGATCATTGCATTGGTACGGCCCGTAAGCCTCCCTGCGACGCACACCGCCGAGGCACCTGTACCACATGCTTGAGTGGGGCCACTCCCACGTTCCCATGTCACCATCTTCACCCGGTCGCGCGACTTACATTGCACAAAATGGACATTGATTCTCTGAGGAAAGAATTGATGGTTTTCGACGAGCGGCCCGATCATTTCCAGTGGTACTTTTTCAACATCACCACAGTAAAAAACCGCATGAGGATTTCCCATCGAGACACACGTCATACGAGAATCTAATAATGATGAGTCCCACCATTCAGAATGGTTACCAATAACTGAAGAAGCTGAATCTACGATAGGTTCTGTTATTGAAGCAGTGTCAACCGGTATGTCCTCTGGATTGAGAAGTGGACATCCCATATCAACACGAACCTGGCTTACCCTCGAACTCACTGGCAATACAGTCATCCCAAGCACACCGCGACCTGTTTCAATCGTCACGTCACCTGCGGCTGAATAGCCTCTGGACACAACGATGTGCCCCACGCACCGCACACCGTTTCCACACATCTCTGATTCACTGCCATCTGCGTTGAACATGCGCATTTTTGCTGTTGCTTTGTCCGACGGCTCGATAAGTATCAGGCCGTCTCCGCCTACGCCACGATGACGATCGGCAAGCAATGGAGCAAGAGTGACCGGATCGAATAAAGCCGACTCGGTGAATCGATCAATGTACACATAGTCATTTCCCAAGCCATGCATTTTTATAAATGAAAGTCCCTTAGGACATATTCTTTCAACCTGCGTCACCTTTGCCTCAATCCTTCTACAAATGCATTTTCATGAAACCTGACATGTGACCGTTACCGTCTGCCTTATAATCCATCTAATAGCCGACCACTGAGGCTAGCCACCGATACGTCCTATCATATGTCACCATTCATGGTCGTGGCTACATTCCGCCCTGACTTGTTATCCCCGCCTGCAATGGTCGACTCGCTGTCCGGCGAGATTTAGATTTTTCCAGTCGCTGCGACTGTAGTTTTTGTATTGCTGCGGCAAGTGTTGGAAATGCCTCAGTTGAAAGCTCGGGTGAATCGAGAGAGCCGTCAACATGCAAAAGAAGGAATTGACCGCTAGCTCCACCGAGCATTCGCTTCATTGCCGGCAGCTGCTCTTCTGCATCTCCCATTATTGACCGAAATGTCATCTGAACATCACCATCAAAGCCTACCTCCCCGTTTCCGACGAGGCTGATTGCATCACCTGCCAGCTCGATTTCATCAAGATACGCATGAGGACCAGCAATACGAAACTGAATAAAACTCGACCCAAAAGCACTTCGGTCAGGTGCTTTCACACGAAGCATTTTAAGCATAGCTACAACAAGGGGAAGCTCGTAGACGTCCGCATCACGTAGCCGCAACTGACCATGGCCACGTAACGAATGGGTCCCAGCACGCGTGCCGCTAATCTCAGCTGACCCGAAGACCCGTCCCTTAAATCTGTGAGGTGTACCTCTAGAATCACAAGCAATTCTTTCAAGATCTGCATCCACAAGAGATGCTGCGACTGTGAATCCACCAAGGCCAGAGGAAGACGCCATACCGTCAACCTCTATTTTCCCGCCTGCCACCTTCGCAGAAAGTCGCCTTGGTTTCATGCCGTCTGACACTGTCATTGCGCCAAACCGCACTCCAGACTGATCCATGAGAATCGGGCCTCTTATCTGAGTGAGCTGAATGCCCTGCCAAATTGCACTATCAAGATCCACTTCTCCCTTCGCAGACCATCTTTGGCCGTCTGTACTCCCACGAAGACTTAGGCCTCCATGGACATTGTTGAGCGATACACCTACGTCAAAACACCCCTGCTCTACATCAAGATGACAATTCCAGGAAGCCGCACAACGACCCTTTTTTGATTCTTCTTGTTCGACATTTGTCGAATAAATATCAAGACTACCATCGATTGAAAGTAAGCCATTTGGGCCTACCGTAGCCAATGCTTCCTGCAAGCCATCAGGTAAGGCACGTAGTAATTCATGGTCAGCCCTAAACCGATCTGCCGACAAATGGGAGAGTGACACATGCCAACTTCCATCAGGAAGAAACCGGCAGCTGCCCTCGGTGGACACAGTTGTCCTCGCATGAACACCTCGCCAGCCACCTAACTGAAGGAGGCCATTATTCCATGTAAGTTTTCCTTGCAGCTTCTCTAATCGATACGGAAACCAAACCGGTTCAATTGATACTGTACTCGCATGTGGAGTTGCATTCAGAACAACCTCTGTCTTCTGTTGTCCTACGGTGTGTTTTACAGTTGCGACAAAGTCTGCTTTTCCTCGCGGTGCAAGGTCGTCCCAGAATCTCCTAATGCCAAACGGAAGAGCATCACGCAACTCTTGATCTAGAACAACTTCACTACCAGCCAATTCAAGAGTGAGCACGCCCCGCTCTCCGGAACGACGATCAAGGTGACCAGAACATTTGACAATGCCAGTATCATTTCGACCTGTTATTCCAGTGAGAGTCCAGTTGTCTCCACTCATGACGACCGACCCCTGCACATTCGTTAAAGGATACGGAAATCTAACATCCTTCAGAGTACAGTCGAGAAGTCCTATATCGAGTGAATTGAAGTGGCCTTTAGGAAATTCTGGGGAACGATCCTGGCGAAAAACAAAATCGAATGTTCCACTTGCATGAAGACGTTCAAGTATTTCTGCCCCTCGAGCGGGCATTGCAGTTAATAACCGTTCATCAATCGGCATGTCTCGCCCACGAACCTCAATATGCCCAATCGAACCAGCATCGGTTAGTTGCATTTGTCCATTAACCTGTACAGGATTTCCACCAGCCTGGCCTGTCAAATGCATTGTGAGTTGTTTGTTATTGAGAATTACAGTCCCAACTGTCCTGTCGAGACGATAAGGAAATCGATAATGAGTCAACGAAACATTACGACACCGCAGTGAGACTTTGGGTATCGTACAACCATTTTTCCGCTCCACTTCGGCACGAAGATCAACTTCTCCTTCAGGAAGAAGTTTCTGCCAGTGACCTTGTAAATCTTGTGGTAGAAATGGTTGCCATTGCCTACTTACAATGAGTTGCTCAGCTTCGAGAAGGCATTCATAATCGGACTGCTCTGACCATCCCTTGACCTTTAAAAAGCCCTGGAACTGGGATCCGCCCGACCGAGCAGCAACAGGCTGTACTTCAAACCCATTTTGGTTTGCTGTGAAATCTGCGGAAATATCAGCCAACGGGAAGGGCAATTGCTTATGTACAAAACGTCCACCACTCACCTTACCACGAACCTCGAATATCGTGTCAGCAAGATTGTCCATCGACCCACTGGCAGAGAGTGAGAACGAAAGCTGCATACTTAGACTGTCGACGGATTCACTCCACCACCTGTCTTCCGTTAGTTGCTCAGGAAATAGAGCAAACAATTGTGGCTGAAAATCAAGACCTCGGAGCGACGCCTCTAACTCAAACCGCTTCGTAGAGAGAGAAACAGATCCGGTAACCGTCAGTTGCTCGACCGTCTGACCGCTGAGAGTAAAACCCAACGTTGACCATGTCGTTCCTTGATTATCAATTGCAGGATCTAAGTTCAGCCGACCTTGCTGAAATGTCTCTTGGAAAGAAGTCTTGGCGTCTTCGTATAGTATTGTGGCTGCTTCGACAGAGACCGGGATCGTGACATTTGATGTTGAATCACCAAGTAGTTTTTCAATGTTCCAACTACCGTCTTTAAAATGTACCGCGTGTACTGTTGGTCGAACTACTCTGACGGAATCAATTTCCGGCTGGCCTAATGCAAGAGTAGCTAAGGTGGCATCGCATGCGAGATGAACTTCATCGACTCGTAAAATTTGCTGCCAATTTTCCGGCATTGTTTTATCAATAAGTGACAATCCATGGATTACTATTTCTTTGCCGGGATCAATACGTGCCTGCTGTACATCGACCTCTAGATTTGGAAAACGCTCAGCAAGAACATCCTCAACGTACTCGCAAATCTCGTCGTTAATACGGCTCGTGCCAACGGCTATAGCTGCTACAACGCCAGCAAATGTAATTGGGATAGCCCAACGGACGAGCAACCAGAGCAAGTCTGAGAGACTGTTCACACGCAACCCTAAAATTAAAAGCCTGCCGATGTAAGATAAAGGAAGGGAGACGATAGAAACGACCTCTGCTAGCGGTCAAGGCCCCAATGCAGCCATAGAACACCCCACCCTTCGCAGACCAAAACTACCTGCTAAACCCCGCATTCCACGGAGTCGTAGCAGCACCAACGAGCAAAGATACAAAAACCTTATGAAAGAGGCCTATTTCACAGTGCGTGGCCCTCGGTTAACCCAAAATGAAGCAATAAACATGAGCTAGGCCTGTCATTTCTGCTGAAGAGAGACACCACCGGCTAGGAGACGGGCATGGATTCCACCTGGCAAGTCCACTGCATTCGGAACAGGCGCACCTTTTAAAACCCCACAAAAGATCATCTCAGTCAGTTGATTCAGATGTTTGCTTGAAAGTTCCTGACGTGGCCAGCCTTTTCTTTTCCAAATTTCAATCAAGGCTTCGGGCACAATACTGCTGTCATCACCGATTCCCTTTTGGTGAATCAGTATCTTTCCATCATTTTTTTGCTCAACACCTTTTTCAATCACTGCATCTATTTTCTGTAAACGAGATGCCATTACTGCACTCGCCTGCTCTCCAAATCTAACCAGAGCCTCGACAGCAGCCGGATAAGGCCCTCTTTCAACCTCTGCAAGAACTCGGTGTCGAAGAAAGTTCCGGGCGAAATGAAGCTGTTGATTTGACTCATCATCCCGCCAGGCTTGCCCAATGGCCTGAAGGAAATCGCGGGGCTGTTGCCTCCTGATATGCAACAAAGGGCGAACGAGACTTACCCCTTCGCTAAGTTCGCGTGTAGCGGGCATACCTGCTACACCACCAAGGCCCGTCCCTCGCAAGAGACGATGCAAAATTGTTTCTGCCTGATCATCACGGGTATGTCCTACAGCGACATGACGTGCACCAATTTCAAACGCTAATTCTGAAAAAAAATCATACCGAAGACGACGTGCTAAAGCCTCAGTACCATCGCCTTGCTGTGCCCCCTGAGCGCTTTGAACACGACATTTTTTCCAATAGCAAGGAAAGCCAAGTTGCTCTGCATGCTGAACCACACATTCTCGATCACGACTTGCTTCTGCACGAAGATCATATTCAACATGTGCGACGACTACGGACGCGTTGTTTTCTCCTCTCGACAGTTCTGCCAAGCTATACAAGAGGGCCAGGCTATCCGCCCCGCCGGAAACACCAATAATAACTGGTTGCCGCCAATCCCAACTTAATGGCAGACCACGAGAAACGTCCTCAAGGAATCCTGAAAAGTTCTTGCTGTTACTCATTTCCAAACACTTCGTAGCCACATAGAAACGTAGTGAGTAAGGTTCTCTGGCATAACCGCCACTCAAAACCTCCTCTTCTCTCCATCTTACCACGCTAAACAAAAATCGCTTTTAGATACCAGTTTAAAGCAGACAATCACACTATCCATCAACGAACTGGCGTTGAGATTAGAGAAGTTTTCTCGTTAGCCTCTCCTCGACAATGCAATACTGATATCTTTCACCGAGGAAATGCCATGAAGTTACTATCCAGACATATGTTCAATCAGGTTGTCTGGATTTTTGTTTTAGGTAGCGGAATCCTTTTTGCCACAAGCGGTTGTTCTACTGTGCTGACAGTTGCCTATCTGTTCCATCCGGAAGATGTGCCCGCTGAATACAATGAACTTCGCGGCAAACATGTGGTTGTTGTCTGCAAGCCAATTGTGGAACTTCAATTTACAGATGCTGGAACTGCCCGTGAACTTGCAGATCGCATTGGTGCGAACATTCGTGAAAATGTTCGCGGTGTGAAAATCATTAGTCAACAGGAAGTATCACGCTGGCTTGATGAAAATGCTTGGGTCGACTACGCAACGCTAGGAGAAGCTGTTGATGCTGACATTGTTGTAGGTATCGACCTTGACCACTTCTCTCTACATGAAGGATCGACGCTGTACCGTGGGAGAACGACAGTCCACATGCAGGTCCATGATGTCAACGAAGACCTTATCGTATTTGATAAGAGAATGGAGGATTTCACATTCCCAGCGGACAGCGCAATCCCGACTGCAGATCAGTCTGAGCAGCAGTTCCGAGGCCTCTTTCTCCGAATTCTATCAAGCCGTCTCTCACGGTGCTTTCATGCCTATGAAAGCCGGGCTCATTTCGCAGAGGAAAACCTGATTTATTAAGCAGGAGCGAATGCACCTTGTCAGAAAACAAGTTTCTGTCTTACGTTGAGACCCTCGCAGTACATTTTTTCTTTTCGTGCTTTTTGTCGATGCGGAACTAAAGTGATCCATCACCGCAACACTTTGAAGTTTCGAGGGAAAAATCGAACCAATTTAAATCGCGCCCACAATCTGTCCCTCAAAACAAAAAACGTCGCTATTGAGTTAGATACGCTTCAGGTTCCGCTTCGGCATCGGCGGCCCAAGGGATCGGGGCTTATCATCACTCGGCATGGGCCTGTTGTTGTTGCCTGCTGGCGGCCGTGGCTTTGGAGGATCGTTTATACCAGTATGAATCTCATCCCATGCGTATCCCAGCGGCTGGTTGAACTCGCGCTCAGCGAGAAAAGCCCACGGTGTCCCGGCGTGGGCTTCGATGACACGTTGCAGATACACTCTTGCTTGCTCAGCAAATTTTTCAGTTCGTGAACCCACATTGACTTCATCACTTGGTCGTAATACCCAGGTATCACTTTTGGGGCTTTCAAACTGCATGCCTGCTTTCGCTCTTGCCAGCATCAGGTTGTATGCGTCTGTTCTCACCTTCAGCGCCAAGATTCGACCCATTGCCAAGTCGAACCCTGCTTTCCAACGTTCTTCCTGAATACGTTCCCTATCTGCCAGGCCTTTCAAAAGCTGACCATGAATCAGATCGATTCTCGGCTGCAACACAGCTGCACTTCTTTGGGCCAAGGAAAGCAGATTAGCCAACTCAGCTTCACTTTTTTTTGGGAAAACAGTTTCCGGAGAAGTCATCGGCTTCAGATTTGTTGCTGCCGCTGCCATAACGAGTGCTTGCTTCGCTACATTAGATGATATGTTCTGCTTTAATTTTGTTGCCGATAGATAGTCCGGCTGATAATCACGAAGTGACTCTGAGTCGAAAAAATATCGGATTCGTGATGACATTGGAGATGTCGCTTGGTCATTCACACGACCTCGAACATTACGATTCGCGTGAACAGCGATATACACACCGCCTGTCTGATAACAAATTTTCGACAAGCTAAAAGGGCCAAAACCCGAATCAATTGCCTCGCTTGAAAAAGCATTCTCACCAACTTGTATTGACTCTGGGAACAACGTTTCCGGCCCCTGCTCGACAACGGCCCAATCCTCTACCGAAGCGTATGACGGATCAAACTCAACGTATTTCATTTCAATAAATCGTTGCCCAAAAGGTGCAGGCACACCAACAACACATACTGAGACGCCTAAACGCCGACAAATAGTCGCAACCTGATCTGCAAGAACTTGATCGTCACCTACTTCGTCCGTAAAAACCACAATCATCCCACTTGAACGACCGACTCGTCGGGTAGCATTCAGACGCTCTGCAGCAGCGCGAATCGCGGTAAACGTTTTTTCAACACCACTATTATCGATTTCAATCCCCTGAATCGCTTCAACAACTTCACTAGAAACACGCGTCGGCTTATTCACAATAAACCGAAATCGTTGACCATATGCCAGAACAAGGTTTGTCAAACCGTCCGGTGCATCCCCATGATCATTGGGGCTTAACTCACGAAAGACTCGTTTCAACCGACTTGCTATTTCCTGTCGCTGGCCTGCAAGACTTACGGATTGATCAAAGACCCAGCACACAGTCGTTGGGGCATCTTCGAGGGAACGGGCTATCTCAAGACTCAGACGATCAACTGCGCCGGCTGCTCCCGTCGCAGCCACACCAACATTCACACCAACGATAGTCTCAATAAGTTGATCGACTTCGTTTGGACCCATAGACTCAAAGCTGACGGGCTCAATGCGTACAGCATCACTCAAAAGCGCACTCGGTATGGGTGGAACAAAAGACAGGTCAGCCTTCGTTGGTGAAACTGCTTCCGCAACCGTCACGCCTCGTTCACTCAACGCACCGAGTACCTCTAAGTCTTCGTCAGAAACTTCTAGCTCTTCTGGCTTAAATACAAACTCCGGCTCTGGCTCCGGAATCGGTTGCTCAATCTGAATTGCCGGAGCATGAATAATCTGAGGGTCAAGAGTAATACCCGCTAGATAAAGCAAAACCGCACCATGTAGAGCCAGGCTTATTAACCAACTGGACTGCCCTTTTTGCTTCGTGAACAGGTTTTCTTTCACCACTCCAGGGACCGGTGGTGGCAAAATATCGTTTGGTGACGGCGCGGAATTACACAAAGACTGCGATGTCGAGTACTTGCTTGCCGATGATGAAAAATCACTGGGATGCATCACAAACTACTTCGTACGGGAAAAATCAACAATCGACCCATATTTTGATAAATTATAACCTTTCGTTAGTGTTTTTTCTCTTGGATACGTTCCGATGACCTGCCACGCTCTGAAAAGTACACCGTTTAATTGTTATTTCCCGAACAAGGGACCGAAACAAGGCCAACGGGCTGCACCTCCTTCTGGCCTTGAATACTACTCCCAAAAACCAAAGACATCTGGGAGGCCAAGGGTCGTAAAGCGAGTACTAGCCCTCTTTCTCATCGTGAATCTTCTAATCGCACCGATAGCCGTGGGAGCTGATACATCACCTGATTCCAAGTCTCCCTTCGATAAAAAGCCAACCACCAAGTCTCCCTTCGACAAAAAGCCAACCACCAAATCTCCCTTCGACAAAAAGCCAACCACCAAATCTCCCTTCGACAAAAAGCCAACCACCAAATCTCCCTTCGACAAAAAGCCAACCACCAAATCATCTGTCAACAAAACACCAGCCTCACAGCCACCATCCATAGAACGTGTTCGAGAACTTGAAACATCTGATGGGGTTCCTTTGGAAATGGCGTATTATCCACCGAAAGGAAAAGCGATTGCGACAGTTATTCTTGTCCACGACCTCAATGGCTCCGAAAAAACCGTGCGCAGGCTCGCTGCTGGCTTGCAAGAATCAGGCTGTGCAGTTGCAGTTCCTAACCTCCGAGGACACGGCAACAGTAAAAGCGAAGGCTACGACGTTTCAAAGAAAAAGCTTCTGGTAAATCAGATACGTATGATTCCTGCGAGTGGCGGCGGCAGGATTCGCAGTCATGCTCGTATAAAGGGTGACCTCGAAACTGTTCGGAACTGGCTCAAACAAAAAGAGTCCGAAGGCGACATCGATCTTGATCAACTTTGCATAATAGGATCAGGACTCGGTGGAACATTGGCAGCAACGTGGGCTGTGGCAGACTGGAGCTGGCTTCCAAATACCCAAGGCCCACAAGGCCAGCAAGTCAAAGCCGTCATTCTAATCAGTCCTGTTTGGGCTGACCAAGGCATCTCTATGACAAATGCCCTTGGTGCTCGAATACGTGATGGTCGTGACATCAAACCGTTGCTGGAAGACCTACCAGTCATGATTATCGCTGGAACAAAAGACCGACAATCTGGACAGCTTTTCCAACGACTCAAAGGTGCTCGTCCTATGAGTTGGTCTCAGGAATCTGCTAATGGAGCAAAGCAGGAAAGTAAAAAGAAAACTCTGCCAAGCCAAAACAAAACGGGTTCGCTTGTCTTCGAGGAGATCAGTTCGCCACTGCGCGCAGACAAACTTGCATCCCTGCCCTCTGGACGTCGCACTCCGCTCCAATTGTGCGTGCGGTTTATTGACGAAACCTTGCCAGCGAACCATTAATCCGTTCCGTCGTCAGGCGAAAGCAAATACAGGGACGTACAAACAGGGACGCTTATCGAATAGAGACACTTGTCATCCCTGAGTCATGGGAGTCGCAACTCTGTACCGGGAACAAGTAGAGCGGGGCTACGCAATCGATCGCGGTTTGCATTGAAAATCGAGTCCGCCATGTTCGCATTACCATACACCCGTCGAGCAAGTGACGCCAAAGTTTCACCAGGGGCCACACGGATCGTACCGCGACTCTGGGCGGCACTTGTTTTATCCGGATGAACTGAGTGAAGTTTTTGCGCACGCCCAAGCCACGGATTACCTGTGCCTTCATTTGACGCAGGCTTATATTGTTCCACAAAGGGCTCACTCTGCATTGACGTTGCGTGAACTGAAGCCCCACGAGGCACTTCCATAGGAGATGACTCCACTGGCTCTATTCGATAAGCGTCGCCGTGCGCACCGCTTTTACCAAAGACTTGCCACGCAGGAGGCACGACCATCTCAAATCCTATTGGCAAGACTTCCGGGCTAGATAATCGATTAGCATTCACCTGCCACAGCGCTGTTGCCGCACGAGGGTGCCCATACAATCGTGTTGCAATTCCTGTTAGGTCATCCCCATCCTGCACACGGTAAGTCTCCGGAATGGAATCTGGCATCTGCCTACGTGGGCCCTTACTTTTTTCTGTTGTTCGATCCGTCCGATATTTTGCCACATCTTGCGATCCATCTAGAAGAGGTGGTGGTGGCATTTCAACGGTTGTCCGATAGGCCCCGTACAAATCCGGAGGCGTAGCGCCCAAGGAGTGTTTTGGCATTCTCTCTGGCAACTTCATTGGCACTTGGGAGGATAATGATGTTCTATTTGGTGGGCTCAATGACGAACCGAACGAATCATACGTATATTGAACTGGATCAGTCTCTACAGGAACTGATCCAGGAACAGTGAAGGCCTGGATTGCCGGCTGTGATGTTCTTCCTTGCGAAGCCCGCTGCACCTGTCTCGAGGGAACTGGCCCACTGGTTGCCGCACTCAATATTGAGCTAATCAGCGGGGCTGCAACAAAGCCACCGGCTATTACCATTCCGAGACCGACAAGAAATCGAAAAAACTGAACCAGACTTGTCATACGTTCACCACTTAGATGCCGAGAAACGCATTGCGCAGGCACGACTTGGCCTACACAACTGCTGCATCCTTGCAATGAATTATCTACACTCGATCGCGCACTCCGAACGCATTATAAATATGCATCATTTTTATTGACATGCGCTCTAAAGACTAATTCCTCAAGGAATGAGTCTTCGTAAGACTTCTCAAGCGGCCCGAACAACCGATACGAACCGCAAGAATTCCCACCAATATCATTGCGTCGGCTTTGCAAGCACCTGAGGTTTTGCAGATGTCGCATTCCCCACATTGCCTTGCAACCAAAGTACAATTGGTGAGGCAATCACGATCGTACTGTAAGTACCGCTAATGATTCCTATGAGAATTGCAAAGGCAAAGGCATGAATGCCTTGCCCGCCCAGGCAGTAAAGAATAATAGCGGCCAGCAATGCTGTGCCCGACGTCAAGATTGTTCGACTTAGTGTTTGATTGATTGCGCGATCAACCATTTCCTCTGAAACAGTTGAGCTTTTACCACGTATTTCTCTCATTCTGTCAAAAATGACAATCGTGTCATTAATCGAGAACCCTACGATCGTAAGCAACGCAGCAACCACATCGAGGCTAATCTTAAAGTCATCGACGAGTGCCCAACCCAAATACGGAGCAACAAATACGCTCAGAGCGATACAGGCTATTGTCACAAGAACATCGTGAAGTAATGCAACAACTGCAGCTAAACCAAATGCCACATTCTGAAAACGCAACCAGACGTACGCGACAATCATCACAAGGCTCGCCAAGAGAGCATAAACAGCCGTCACCTTCGTGTTACCAGCGACTTTCCCACCAATCCGATTTGCTGAAAGATAAATTGGGGTACTCGCTAACTGACCTGCTACCTGCTCTAACACGTCACGAGTTGCTTCCGGGGCAAGCGCTGTCGACAGCGACCACGTGCGATACGGTTTTGTCCGTGTTTGCATCACCGGCGATATCAATTCGAAGGCAACACCCTCGTGACCAGCTTTTTTGAAAGCTTGCTCAATAGTCTCCTGTAGCGTTACTTGATTTATTTTCTGTGGGAAATCCAGCTCCACGGCTGTACTTAGTGATTCAAGTGACTGAGGACGTTCGCTCGCACCCGCATCGCTACCGGCTTCGCCCTCACTATCCTCAGCTCCTTTTGACTCATCAGAAGCTTTTCCGGCAGTCGATACAATTTCACCAAAACCCATTGAGTAGGTCGCCAACCTCCCTGGAAATGCACTACGAAGTGTTTCTTCGACCACTTCCGAACTGCGTTCCGAAGAATCAATCTTATATCGCAAGTTTGGCGCAACATCGCCAACTGTTACTGAACTCACGGCAACATCCGGTAATCCAGAAACAGCCTCTCGAACAGAGGCAATATCCAGCCCCTGATCATCTTTAAATGCCACCTGGACACTTGTTCCACCGGTGAAATCGATATCGAAAATTCCTTGCCCACGCTGCCATACTGCAACTAGACCCACGGAAATAAAGAGCAACGACACAATAACTGCGGGTCGCACCCATCGAACGAATGCATAGTTCGTTTTACCGAAGAGGCGAGCCATTGAAAGCTTCTTCAGCAGACGTTTCTGCTCAGCAATATCAAAAATAACTCGTGAACAAAAAACAGCCGTAAACAAATTAAGTGACAAGCCAAGAATTAAGGTAACCGCAAAACCCTTAAGTTGATCTGTACCGATTGAAAACAGCACGATACCTGTAATGAGGGTCGTTAAATTAGAGTCAACAATTGTTGAAAAGGCTCTTTGGAAACCATTCCGAATAGCCATTCGAACAGATGCGCCTCGGTCCAACTCTTCTCGCATTCGCTCATAAATCAACACATTTGCATCGACAGCCATCCCCACGGAAAGCACAAGGCCAGCTAATCCAGCTAAGGTGAAGGCAGCCTTGATGGAAATCATTAGGGCCACAACTAAAATAATATTTAGCACCACAGCTAAGTCAGCCACGAGGCCCGAAAACCTGTAATAGATGAGCATGAATGTCAGAACAACAATTGTCGCCAGTAACATTGCCTGAGCACCGGAGCGAATCGTATCTGCTCCTAACTGTGGACTAATTTTTTGCTCACTAATTGGCTCGCTGTACAAAGCAGCTGGCAAACTACCGGCATTTAATACACCAACCAAAAACTCAACATCTTCCTGCTTAAAGCTCCCAGTAATCTGCCCATCGCTTGAAATAGTACTTCGGATAGTTGGCGCCGACAGCAGCACGCCATCGAGAACGATTCCGAGGCGACTTAGTAAACGGTTCGCCGGGTCTGGTAAATTCTGACTTGTGAGCGTTCCAAAAAGCGCTGCCCCCTGTGAATTGAAGGAAAAGTTCACACAAGGCTGTAAATTCTGGTCATACCCGCCTGAAGCCCGTGATAAGAAATCACCCGTCACGTCAAAACGGTCAAGGGCTACAAGGACTTCGGGGGTTCCATCGCCGGTTTCTCGTATGACCAAAGTCGTGTCGCCGGCTGGATTAATCTTCTGAGTATCAAGTTCTATCCACCTACCTACTGATCGATCTCCTGAACTCACGAGGCTCCCAGAAGAAGTGGTTGCCTTCTCAATAAGGTCTTTATGCCGTGGATCTTGAGGGTTTGCGACTATCCGAAACTCCAGAACTCCAGCACTCGAAACGATTCGCTTAATAAATTCAACTTCAGCTTGATCAACCTCAGGCACAATGACTTCGAGTTGATTTAAACCATACTGGCGAACAGTCACCTCTTTTTGTCCACCTGGGTTTACTCGACGGCTCACAGCAGCGACGAGTTTATCCATGCTTACACCGCCGTCTGGCTGTTTATCAGCATCAATTTCATAGACAAGTATTACTCCTCCTTTGAGATCAATACCCATCCGTGGTGGCCAACCAAGAGCAGTTACAACAAGGCCTGCTGAAAGTGCCACGAGGACAATCGACAAACGACCCCACAGGCCACTTGCTTTTAGTTGCCTCGTGACAAGCCAGGCAATAAATGTTGGCACAAGAACAATAGCAAGTGTCAGTACCCAGACCGCCCATGACTCTTTCCACCACGCTACAGAGGCGTTCTCAACTGCCTGAGCGAACAATCCAAACCAGCCATCCATGCCATTCATCTCAATCTTCTTTCATCAAAAGTTTAATCAACAACGTGAGCCAGGTGGGCATCATGCCCCAGCGCTAGCTGCTTTTTCATCATCAGAATCAGTGAGTACTCTATTTATACTGGCCAACGTAAATGTAATTTTCGTATTAGAACTTTCGTCAACCTTAAGAACTATTCGGTCCTGCTCCCTATCTACATTCGAGACAGTGCCAACGATTCCGGATGCTGTAATAACACGATCGTTCTTTTTAACATCATTGAGAAGTTCCCGTTGTTTCCGCATGCGTTCTCTTTCAGGTCGATACAAGAGAAACCACGCCGCAACAACGATAAGCACCATCGGAAAATATGTGATCAATAATTCCAAAGGGCCTGCAGGGGGTTTCGAATCAGCAGCAAAAAGTTGCACTGCAATCACTGAATAGTCAAAGATTTGCATAAAGCGTACTCGGGGCTAAGTGAGGCCAAAATACTCCACTGAAAGGGTCAAATGTAGTTTCCGACCGTTCTAATGGACAAGGCCGAATGCAGATGACCGGGGCACAGGCCAACTCCACACCTCCTTGAGCAAGATAGCCTCAATTCATCCGAGCTAGAATATCTGCCCGGGCCGCCTCGAATTGGTCGGCAACAATGGCCTCACGAAGATACTTCATGAGTCGCTGGTAAAAGGTAAGATTATGAATAGAGGCTAAAACTGGACCGAGCATCTCCCCTGAAAGGAAGAGATGCCTTAGGTAGGCTCTACTATGACAACACGCCATGCATGGACAATCGTTTTCAACAGGTCGCTGATCTGTCAAATATTGCGAGTTCCTTAATCGCAACGGGCCATCAAACGTGTAAAGGAGTGCATTACGACCGCAACGTGTTGGTAGAACACAGTCAAACATGTCGATCCCGACTGCAACTGCGTTCACGATGTCTTCCGGCTTTCCAACTCCCATGAGATAACGCGGCTTGTCTTTTGGTAAGTGTGGGACGGTCACCTGAAGAGTCGATGCCATTGCTTCTGGGCCCTCTCCCACCGACAGCCCACCAACTGCAAAGCCTTCAAACGGTAGTGACCGAAGATGCCGTGCACTTGCTGCCCGCAGGTCAGGATCAAGACCTCCCTGCACAATACCAAACATTGCCTGATCTGATTTCCGGCGCGCCTTAATGCAACGCTCGCCCCATGCAAGAGATCTCTCCATTGCCTCAGCAACGTCATTGCGTACCGCCGGGAGGCCAATGACATGATCAAGCTGCATTGCTATATCAGCTCCAAGCAATTCTTGAATAGCAACTGCTTTCTCAGGAGTTAGATCTACCCGAGAGCCGTCAAGATGTGACCGAAACGTTGCCCCGTGATCGGTTACCTGAACCTGCTGAGCAAGGCTAAAGACTTGATAGCCACCACTATCTGTGAGGGTTGGGCCAGACCAACCCATGAAGGCTCCTACGCCACCGGATTCAGACACCAGTTCTTCACCCGGACGAAGATGCAAATGGTATGTATTTGCCAGTAGCATTGCGGCACCGGTCTCGGCAACACGACCGACATCCACACCTTTTACCGATGCAAGTGTCGCTACAGGCATAAAAAGTGGTGTCTGCACATGCCCATGCGGAGTAGTAAGAACACCCGCCCGTGAACCGGACGAATGAGCTACCTCAACACGAAAACCAAAGCCGTCACTCAAAAGATGCCGAACGCCTCAAGACTATATCTGACCACAAGTCCAGCAGCCACTACGCTTACCATACTCATAAGCTTCACGAGAATATTGAGGCTCGGGCCACTTGTATCCTTGAAGGGATCACCGACCGTGTCACCCACAATCGCCGCCTTATGGGCGTCAGTACCCTTACCTCCATGTACACCGCTTTCAATATGCTTCTTGGCGTTGTCCCATGCTCCACCTGCATTGGCCATGAAGACAGCAAGGCAGAAGCCCGTGGTAAGCCCCCCAACAAGTAGCCCCATGACGCCGCCAACCCCAAGGAGCAAGCCGGTTACAACTGGTGCCAATAATGCTAGCAAAGAAGGCAGCACCATCTCTCTTTGCGCCGCCTTCGTACTAATGGCGACCGGTGCTGCATAATCAGGTTTCTCAGTGCCCTCCATAATCCCTGGCTTCTCACGAAATTGTCGGCGGACTTCTTCAACCATACCCTTCGCTGCGCGGCCTACGGCTTTCATTGTGAGTGCACAGAAGACAAACGTACTCATCGCTCCGAGAAACATACCGACAAGCACCTTCGGATTCATTAGTGTCACATCATAAAAACGCATGAAGTCAGCCATTCTCGCTGCTCGTATCTCAACGAGATCGTGTGCTGCCTGAAGTGATTTCGTCTCAGGCATTTTCTGTATGACAGAACCGCCTGGAAGCTGTTTGTAGTCAGGAATATCTTTAAGGAGTTGTCGATTATCAACAAGGAGCCATGTTTGGTTTTCGACAGGTGTTGCACCAGCTTTCACGAGCACCTTATCTGAAACCTTCACCCAAGACCCGGTCTGTGCAGCACCACTCTCAGTCACCGTGACAGCTGACTCACCCCATCTTTCAAATCCAATCCGGACTTCTTCGACATAAGCCGCTAGCAGCGCTAAGGCAGTCAAGGCCGCTGAACCAATTGCAAAACCTTTACCCGTTGCAGCTGTTGTATTCCCAAGTGCATCGAGGGCATCGGTTCGCTCTCGCACAACCTCTGGCATCTCTGCCATCTGGGCATTACCTCCAGCGTTGTCAGCGATTGGGCCATAGGCATCGGTTGCAAGAGTAATGCCTAGCGTAGAAAGCATACCGACGGCTGCGATTCCTACACCATAAAGTCCAAGTGCGAAATCGCCTGGGTCAGCATAACTAAAATTATTTGCAAAGCCGAAAGCAAGCAGCGTAGCCACGCCAGTAACCATCACTGGAGCCCACACCGAAAGCATTCCTTCAGCAACACCACCAATTATAATCGTAGCCGGCCCGGTCAAAGCTTGATCAGCGAGTTCTTTTGTCGGGGCAAACTCATTACTTGTTGAATACTCCGTCCACTTCCCAATAAGCCACCCTGCTACCAGGCCTACAATCACGCTCATACCAACACCGATATAAGACCACCCGAGTAACAAGAACGTGAGCACAACAGCGGCTCCGACGATTGCAAGCGTCGAAAGATTAATACCACGCGCCAATGCTGCCAGAAGGGATCTTTGTGACGCATCTTCTTGCGTCTTGACCTGCCAAATCCCCCACACAGATAGACCAATACCTGCCGCAGCAATCATAATTGGCAAGAAGAGTGCTCTAAGCTGCATGTAGTAATCGGCTTCCGTGACGCCAGCAAATGCAGCAACTCCCAGTGCCGCTGTAGCAAGAATGCTCCCACAATAACTTTCATACAAATCAGCCCCCATACCAGCTACATCACCAACGTTATCACCAACATTATCAGCAATTGTTGCTGGGTTACGAGCATCGTCTTCCGGTATGTCCTGCTCAACTTTACCAACAAGATCAGCACCAACATCTGCCGCTTTGGTAAAGATCCCACCCCCAACACGGGCAAACAGCGCTTGTGAACTCGCTCCCATTCCAAAACACAGCATGGTGACTGTAATTTCTTCAAGTGACAGTGGTGATGAAAACAATGGGACGACCCAGTACAAAATAAAGAACCACACAACAATATCGAGCAAGCCGAGGCCAACCACAGTAAGCCCCATTACAGCACCTGAGCGAAATGCCACTTGAAGACCATCATTGAGGCTCTTCTCTGCACCAGCCGCAGTTCGATTACTTGCAAGTGTCGCCGTCTTCATACCAAACCAACCAGCAAGGCCAGAAAACAGACCTCCTGACAAAAACGCAAAAGGCACCCAGGCACTTTGCACATTGAGACCGAAAGCCATAAAGAGGAGCACTGCAAAAATAACAACAAAAAAACCAGCGACTACTTTGTATTGCTGCCGAAGATATGCATCCGCACCCGTCCGAACATAACCGGCAATTTCAATATTTTTTTCCGAACCACCTGGCTGACTTTCCATCCACTGATAGAACTGCCACGCCTGCCAAAGGGCATACCCTGAGCCGACGATTCCTGCGATCCAGAACAGCCCATAGAGGCTGAAAAATGATACCGATGGAGATACTCTGCTCGCATCAGAAGCTTGGACAAAGGAGGGCATGAGCAATACCATAGCGGCGACTGCAGAGAAAGTTTTCACGGACGTTCAACTCCGGGGAAGTGTTTGGGTGTAAGTAAATTCTCGTGCGAAATCTCACCAAGAAATAAACTCATGATAAGAACTCTAACTCTTGTAAAAAAAACATGTCAAACTGATTTGATAGTTGTATCAAATTTTCTCAACAAATCATCACTGCAGCCGGCATAAAGCTTGCACTAAACTGACGGCAATCATCCAGAATTGTCGCCTTTTGATCGACCATCAACCACGGATCGACCGATCGAATAGTACAGAAAGCCACTCGAAAGCATTTCCGAACGATCAAATAGATTTCGTCCATCAAAGATCACATGCCTCGCCATAACGGCTCTCAAGGCTTTAAAATCAGGCCGACGAAAATCCCCCCACTCTGTCACGATTGCAAGTGCGTCCGCATCAGTAGCAGCATCAAGCGGACTTGAGGCATACTCGAGTTTACTACCATATAACTCTCGAACATTGCCCATTGCTTCCGGATCAAAAACTCGAATCTTCATTTGGGCGGCGAGAAGCGTTTCTATGAGCTTGAGCGACGGAGCGTCTCGAACATCGTCCGTGCGAGGCTTAAAGGCAAGGCCCCAAAGAGCAATTCGACGGCCCGCAAGATTACCTTCAAAAAAATCTTCTATTTTCTTTCCAAGAACCTGTTTTTGCTTAACGTTCGCTTCGTGCACAGCCTGCAAAATTTTAAACTCACTCGACCGCTCACGTGCCATGGCTGCAAGCGCTTGCACATCCTTTGGAAAACAACTTCCTCCATAGCCAACTCCAGGAAACAAAAACGAAAACCCGATGCGTCTATCATGACCAATCCCCCGCCTGACATCATCAACATCGGCTTCCATTCGCTCACAGAGATTAGCCACTTCATTAATAAAACTTATCTTTGTTGCCAAGAGCGAGTTGGCTACGTATTTTGTCATCTCAGCACTTTCCGGCGTCATCACGAGGAACGGCCTCTCAGTTCGCAGGAATGGCAAATAAAGCCGCCGTATTTTTTCAGCAACTTCAGGATTACGTACTCCCACAACAACACGATCAGGTCGCTGAAAATCTTCAATCGCTGCCCCCTCCTTTAAGAATTCGGGGTTGCTCGCTACCTGACACACCCGGCCCGTAGCTTGGAGCAGTCGTTGCTCAATATTGGCGGCAGTACCAACAGGCACCGTGCTTTTTGTGATGACAATAGTTCCTACACCAAGATGGTGGGCGATTGATTCTACCGCGGCCTGGAGAGCAGACAGATCAGCCGATCCGGTCGCCGTTGGTGGTGTTCCAACCGCAAGGAAAACAATTTCGGCCGCTGCAATTGCCTCGTGCGTGTCACTGGTAAAATGCAACCGTCCAACTTTTGTGTTGCGTTCCACAAGCTCTTCAAGACCTGGCTCATAAAACGGAACGTTTCCATTTTTGAGAATAGCGACTTTTTTTTCGTCAACGTCCAAACACGTAACATCATTGCCGCTGTCAGCCAGGCATGTACCAGTTACGAGCCCAACATACCCGGTACCGACTATTGTTATTTTCACTTTGAGTTATCCCAACTTCAAGGGCAGACCAACTCTAGGGACAGGCTGGCTTCAAGACCAGACTATGCGTTCTCTGGGTCACCCTCCAGCGCATCTTCTGCGTTGTCCTCTGGCGTGTTCTTAGCATCACCCTCTGGTGCGCTCTCTGTCTCTGGTGCGCTCTCTGTCTCTGGTGCACTCTCTGTCTCTGGTGCACTCTCTGTCTCTGGTGCACTCTCTGTGCTGCCCTCTGGTGCTTCCTCTTGCTCACTCAGAGGCACCGGAACAACTGCCGCAAGTGAATCGGTATCATCCAGCCGCATGATCCGCACTCCTTGCGTATTTCTGCCAATAGATTTGATCTCTCCGACATTCACCCGTTGTAGTTTTCCCCGGGCAGTCATCATGAGCACTTGCTCGTCATCCTGTACCGAAACAACTGACACAACCTGGCCATTACGGGCTGTTGTCTTAATGTCGCGCACGCCTTTCCCACCACGACGCTGCGTCCTGTACCGCATGCCACTCGACTCTGATTCAGACTCTTCTGGAGCGGGGGACGCCGAAGCTTCTTCCTCAACAAGTGGCGTACCTGCACCAAAAGGCGTCCTCTTGCCATACCCTTTTTCACACACGGTAAGAAGCGTTGCAGACGGATCAGCGACAACTATTCCAACAAGACTGTCACCTTTCCCAAGCTTAATACCCCGTACACCACTTGTGTCACGACCCATCGGACGAGCATCCGATTCTGGAAACCGAATTGCCATGCCGGAAGCCGTTGCCAACACAAGCTCATCACCTGGCTTTGTAACAACAGCACCAACAAGCTCATCACCCTCTTTTAATTTTACTGCAATGAGGCCCTTCGTTCGCCGTCGACGATATTGCTCAAGAGGCGTCTTCTTCACTGTACCGCTTCGAGCCGCAAGCAATAGGCATTGGTCCGGATCATCGAAACCAGAAACTGCTCGGCACTCTGCAACTCGCTCACCCTCTTCGAACTCCAATAAATTGACAAGATTCCTGCCTTTTGAATCACGTGCAAGCTCAGGCAATTCAAAGACACGCATTGAGAAGACCTTGCCTCGTGTGGTGAACACCAGCAGCCAATCGTGTGTACTCGCTACGAAAAAATGCTCGACCGGGTCTGACTCATCGACCCGAGCGCCAGTGAGGCCTTTGCCACCTCTTCGTTGTGCTCGGTATGTATCTGCTGCAGTTCGCTTCACATAGCCGGACCGGGTGATTGTGACAACCATCGTTGATTCCGTGATCAACTCTGCCATGTCACGAATGTCAGCAACTTCACCGCTTATCTCTGTCCTTCGAGGCTCTGCATACTTTGAATCAATCGCAAGGAGATCTGCCCGGATTAACTCACGAATATTTGCCTCATCCGACAAAATCCGAAGGAACTCACGAATCTTGCTCAGCAGTTCACTATGTTCGCCTCCAAGCTTCTCTTGCTCGAGGTTTACGAGCTGTCCTAGCGTGAGACGCAGCACCGCATCTGCTTGGACTGGAGACAAACCGTACGTATCAGACTTGCCCCGCTCATCTTGGAGAAGTTCAAACCCTTCGTCACCAAGAGCTCGTTGGAGCAACGACGCTGGCGCCTCGATCTGCATCAACCCTTGCTTCGCTTCCGCCTGTGAAGAAGAATTACGAACTATCTTGATTACTTCATCAATATTCGCCAGGGCGACCAGAAGACCTTCGAGCGTATGCTTTCGGTTTCGTGCACGAGCGAGAAGATGTTGCGTTCTTCGACGAATCACCGAAGTGCGATGACGCAAAAACTCTTCAAGCATATTTTTAAACGAAAGCATCCGTGGCTTGCCATCGACAAGTGCAAGAAAGATGAGTGAAAAGGTTGTTTGAAGTGGCGAATACTGATAAAGCTGATTCAAGACAACGTCTGGGTCAGCATCCCGCTTCAACTCCAAAATAAGTCGTACCGGCTCTTTGAGATCACTCTCATTACGAATCCCAGAAATACCTTTAATCCGATCATCACTCACCTGATCAGCAATCTTTTCCTCGATAGCATCACGAGTTTGCTGATACGGTATTTCGGTAATAACAATCCGATTACGATTTTTGCCAAATTCTTCAACGTGAGCGCGAGCCCGAAGCGTAATTGTGCTTCTTCCAGTGAGATACCCTCGTAATAAAGCCTCTCTGCCCATTACGATTCCACCAGTCGGAAAGTCTGGGCCAGGGACAATTTCAAGCAATTCTGCCATTGATGTATCTGGATTATCTATCAACTGCACAAGTCCACGACAGACCTCACCAAGATTATGTGGAGGAATACTTGTTGCCATACCAACAGCAATGCCACCCGCACCATTTACGACTAAGTTCGGAAAGCGACTTGGCAGTACGACAGGCTCTGTATTTCGCTCATCATAAGTCGGAACAAAGTCGACCGTATCGAGATTAATATCATCGAGCATCTGGGATGCAATTGCTGACAATCGAGCTTCGGTA
>Ga0315315_10000511_pt1 | contig 32865 bp, 50 predicted proteins | sample M140m3416metaG_FD_203699 | JGI IMG/M metagenome (GOLD analysis project Ga0315315, IMG submission 203699) | Ammonia-oxidizing marine archaeal communities from Monterey Bay, California, United States - M1 40m 3416 | ecosystem: Environmental > Aquatic > Marine > Intertidal zone | place: USA... | reverse complement strand
ATTTTATCTAACGGGTTTAAACATAGAGATTCAACTTGGGCGCAAAACGGTCAAAGTGGTGCTACTTTTATTTACATAGCATTTGCAGAAACACCTTTTAAATATAGTAACGCGAGATAACAGGAGAGAATATGTGGTACTTTAACGGACAAATAATTAAAACACCTAAATCTATGGAGATTAGTGATGTGCTTTATCCTAGAACAATTTTTAGGGATAGTACGACACTTACCTCACTAGGTATTAAGGCATACAGAGAAGTCACTCCTGATAGCAGATACTATTGGAATGGTGAGTTTACTGTAAACACAAGTGGCTCAGAGGTTGTAGGAACATATGCCTCAACAGCTAGAGATGTAGCTACGCTTAAAGTTAATATGCTAGAGAAGGCTAGAACTGCTGTAGCCAGTAGATTAGCAGACATAGACTGGTACTGGTCAAGAGCAGCCAAAGGTGGTACTGCTGTGCCTAGTAACATTGCTACTTATGCGACTACTTTGTATAGTGAACACGAAACAATTAAGACAGCTATTAATGCCATATCAGATTTAGCAGGTGTTATTGCTTACGAGAATAAACCTCATACTGAAACTAGAAAAACTGCTACATACAATGAGGATGGCACATTTAAAGAATATAGTGGCACTTACACAGTAGCTAAAGAGATAGATATGTGTACACACTTTACTGCCAACCCTACAGATGAAGTAGACCCAGCATTTGTGAGTTTAGTAGCTGACTAATGTCTGATAGATTTCGCAACAATATAGTTGCAGGTTTTATAGTTGTAGCATTTTGGATAGTGTTTGTATTGCCAGTAATGGCTGCTGATCCGATTGTTACAGATTCAACAAGTGTTGTTACAACGACAGGTGAACAGACTACAACAGTTAAGTCACCGCCACCTAGTGCTATATCGCCTCAGTTTGGTAGTGGTAACAATAGTGATTTATGTACAATTAGTTCTAGTGGTTCAGTACAGACACAGATTTTAGGTTTATCAGTAGGTACGACATACACAGAAGAAAACTGTTTAAGACTAAAGAAAGCACAAAAGTTGTATATGTTTGGAATGAAAGTAGCAGCAGTTAGTGTAATGTGCCAAGATCCAGATGTATGGTCTGCAATGATGTCAGCAGGAACACCTTGCCCTATAGATGGTTTGATCGGTGATGAGGCTAAGAGAGCATGGGCAGTCAAGACAGATGAGATACCAATGCCAGAGGAGAAGAATGAAATTAGTGTTGCAGAAAAGCGTGATAAAGCTCTTAGCATTATGGGTACTGTTGCTGCTGCCTTTATATTCTTTTAGTTACGAATTTGGTTACACCAGTAATGCTGCTTTATATGGCAATACTTGGAAAATGAATACAGGCACTTTGGGTGTAAGTGCAGAAGAAGGTTTAGATATAAGTGGTGTGCTTTACAACTACACAACAGTTAAAAATGTAGTAGATGACTTTACAGTTACAATAGAGAATGACAAGATTGGTGGTGGTTATGTTTTTCAAGACACAGAAGATTGGTCTGGTAAACATGGTGGAAAAGTACAGAATGTTATACCTTTGCCTTACACACCAATAGAACAGTTTGGTGATGGCAGGATCAGAAGTACAGGTACAGGTAGTGTGGAGGATGTAACTATACTCTATATGTACAGATGGGATTTATGTAGAAACGCACAGAATGATGAAAGTTGCCCTAACTACATACCACCATTGCCAGTTATACCTAAGATAGAAATATATAATGTTTTAGAAGATGAAATTGTTAATGATGCGACAGAAAAGGTGGATGACAACCTTTTGGATAAAAAGGAAGAAAAAAGAGAAACAGAAGAAGAAGATGAAGAAAGAGAACGATTAGAAATAGCAATGGCAGCCACAGAAAATGCCTTAACTATAGCTAACACAGCATCACAAGCATCTATCTTAAAACAAATTAATAAAGCTACAAATATTAACTCTTATTATGTAGCAGAGATCCAAGGTGGGATGTATCGTGATTCTACAGCGTTACAAGGTGGTAAAATAGTAGACAATAAAAAAGCGTTAAGAAGTTTAGGTCAAGATAAATTAATGAATGAAATGATAGGAGATCAATACAAATGAATAAATTATTAGCAATTAGTTTAGTTCTTGTACTTACTGGCTGTTCTATGTTTGCAAAAAAAGTAGAAGCTAATACAAATATTAATGGAACTGTTGAATCGAGATGTACAGTTAATACTGATACTGTTGGTTATTACGGAAACCCTAATGCTTATACACTTACTACTTTACCTGCAAGTAATGGTCAAGTACCTATTGTTCGTGTAGATACATCTCTAGCTAATGCTTACAAAGCACAGATAAGTTATCCTACATCTTTTAGTTCAAGTCCAAGTTTAGGTGACACAGTTGTATGGACAGGAGCAGTAGCAGTAGACCAAACATCTTCTTCTGATATGTCTGGTTATCAAGCAGCCAGTACCTTGTCAAATGGTGGAGCAATGAGAACTTACGCTTTAGCACATGCAGGAACAACTTGGTTTAGTGTTACTTCAGTTGCTACTTATGGTGGTGGACAACAAAAGGCATTTCCTGGTGGTTCATATTCGGCAGTTGTAGTAGCAGAATGTATCGCTCAGTAATACTGTGGTTGTTCCTATGTGGTAGTGTAATAGCACATGATATGACACCCACTTACCCAAAGTGGAAAATGTCGTTTATACCAAGTGCTAAAATGACCACAATGAAAGTGTTTAATAAAAGATCCGATGTGCAATGGTATCAGATTGGAGTGTTTGACAAAGAATGGAATCCAATACCGTTTGTTACTAGATACAAAATTATTAAAATAAATTATTTAAGTTCTGTTAAGTTTGATGTTTATGTTAATGATGCAAATGTAAAACAAGCTACATACATTTGTTCAACATCAAAACTTAGAGGCAATGATGACTTTAAGCCAATCGTAGAGTCTAAGATTTGTTCGAGGTTTAAGTGAAACGGTGGTTAGTTTTATTATTACTAAGTTCACAGGTAATAGCAGACAGTAGTTCAATAAGTTTTTCTTTGCCTAGTTCTGCAATAGCAAGTGGCACAGATAGTATTAGAGCAGGTGACTTAGATTGTAAAAATAGTATAGGTGGCTCTACTAATTTTGAGATTGGCATGACAGGAGTAATAAATAACGCAGTTACTCCTATTATTGGCAAAGAAGGTAAAGACCCACAATCTAAAGATATAGGTTTGTATGCCAGGATCATTATTCCGTTAGATGGCCCAAGTGAAAGAATTAATTGTAATACGCTTTACCAACTTGAATTACAACGAAGAAGATTAGAAGTAGAACGATTAAAGCAAGAAATTGAATATTTAAAATTAATGCAACAAAATGGTGACTTTAATAACTAATGGCTGATCTAGGAAAAAAGGTTGCACAAGTTGAAGGTTTAGTTGATAAAAGACTAAAATTTCTGGGATTAAAGTTTACATATACCAGTTTGGTCGCAGCATTTGCTCTAATTTCAACGATTGTTGGTTCACTCTATGGAGGGTTCCTGTTATATCAAAAAGTCGAAGGAATCGCAAATTTAGACTTAGATGCAATAGCTGGACAGATGGCAAAGACTTCTAGCGATGTGATAAGAATAGAAGAACATGCTAATGCTATAAAAATTGAATTAAAAAAAGATATGACTGATTTGCGTAACAGTCAATGGAACTTAGAGTCAAAGGTAGATACTAAATTACAGTCTGTAGACACGAAACTTACAAACTACGACACTAAATTAGATCGTTTTGAAATTAAGGTAGAGCAAACAAAAGTAGATATGAATAAAAGAATACAAGAGTCTTTAGATAACCCACTAGCAAACTAGGAGATATTATGGGATATGGGAAAAAACCGAAAAAAAGATAATGGATGAGAATAGATTTCAGATGCAATTAGATAAACACTCTGGGCAGATTGCAAAGTTGTTTAGCAAGATTGATGACACCAATACCAAAATACAAAAGATATTTAATATGCTTAATCAAATTAGATATTTCTTGTTAGGTGGTTTTGCTTACTTCTTAGCTTCTGAAGTAGGAATTTTTAATGTATTGAGGTTAGTCGCATGATTGGATTTTTAACTAATGTAGCACCAATAGCATTAGGTTTTGTAGCTAAGTTGTTTGCACTTAAAAGTCAAGCAGCACAAGAACAACAAAAATTAATGATTCAGAACCTACAAGTTAGGAATGATTCTATAAACCAAGCTAGAGATCGAGCAGACAAGGAAAGTCCAATGGCTGCTATGAATCGAAGAATTATTATTTTAACTATACTGGCTTTAGTTATATTTACACAAGTAGCACCTGTATTTTGGGATATACCAACAGTAATCCCTACAGTAACAGAAGGTTTTGATTTTCTAGGATTTCAGCTTACTCCCGATGTGATAGAATATGTTAGTGTAGAAGGGATGTTGAAGTTTGATGAAATATTTGGATGGGCAACAATGATAATCGAATTCTACTTTGGAGCGCAACTAGCAAAAGGTAGGTAAAAATGAAAAGGGCGATTGTTATACCCGATCAACACTTTCCGATACATGATGAAAGTGCGGTCAAAGTTGTACTAAAGGCGATAGAAGTTATTAAGCCAGACATATTTATAAATCTGGGCGATGTTGGAGAATGGAATTCTGTATCAGGTCATAGATACAAGAGGCAAAAAAGACCACCATTAGAATACCAACTACCAGAGATAGACAAAGAAGTTAAAGCTGTAAATAAGCAAATAGACAGGTTTGACAGGGTGTTAGACAAGATTAAATGCAATACTAGGCATATACTTGCCGGGAACCACGATGAATGGCTAGATGCCTTTGTAGAAGAAAACCCATATCTTGATAAATATTTATTTAGAAATGCTTGTAAATGGGATGACAGGGGTTATGAGTATCGTAAATACAATGAAGTTTTAACTATTGGTAAGTTGTCTTTTGTACATGGTGCTTATACAACAACTACACATGCTAAGACACATTTAGAAAGATACGGTACAAACATTATGTACGGACATACACATGATGTTTCAAGGTTTTCATCAACAAGATTGTTAGACGGAAATATAAGTGCTTGGTCAATGGGTTGTTTAAAAGATATGTCAGCAGAAAACAATACATGGTTAAAAGGCAGACTACATAACTGGAATCATGCATTTGGAGTTGTTACTTTTTTTGACAATGGAAATTTTCAAGTTGAAGTAGTAGATATTGTAGATGGCAGATGTTCAGTATGGGGAAAAATAATTAAAGGATAGGTTATGACTTATAGAGAATTGATTAATGAAGTATTAATAAGATTGCGTGAAGATACAATTGCGACAGATTGGTCAGGTGCAATTAATGATAGTGCTAATATATCTGCCTATCATAAAGTTATAGGATCATTAATTAATGATGCTAAAAGAGGTGTTGAAGAAAGACATGATTGGCTTAATCTTAGAGAAACAGTTAATATATCTACAGTAGCAAGTACAAAAAACTACAATTTATCATCTGGTCAAGAGATAAAAATAATGGATGCAATAAACAACAATACAGGCATTCATTTACATCAAGTAAGCAAACAGTACATTAACACTATAAAGTACCCTACAGACGATACTGGTGAGCCTTTATATTATGCTTTTAATGGTAGTGATAGTTCTAATAATTTAAAAGTAGATTTATCGCCAATACCTACTGAAGCACACACTATTTCTTTTGATATAGTTAAATACCAAGACAAACTTACAGATGCAACAACTGTACTTAAAGTTCCTGCTCAACCAGTTATATTAGGAGCATGGGCCAGGGCAATAGCAGAAAGAGGTGAAGATGGTGGAACGCAATCTAGTTTAATGGCTCAAGAAGCTAATGAAGCACTTAAACAAGCAATAATATTAGATAGTGGTAATACTAAATACGAATCAGATTGGTTTGTAAATGAAAATCATAGTAGTCAATACGCAACAGGATTAAATTTTAGATAATGGCAAAACAAATATCATATCAATCTTTAACTGATATTGGGTTAAATGGGTTAAATACACAAAGTAACCCTGCTTCTTTAGATTTATCTTATTTAGTTAAAGCTGAAAATGTAGTAATCAGAGAGTCTGGTCGTATTGCTTTTAGAAAAGGCTTGAAGCAAAAAGTAGCACCATCAGGCACAGCTATAGCATCTATACATGAGCATGACGATCAAGGTACAAATAAAATTGTTGTTAGTTATGGCACAAGTATTTATGTAGTAGATTTTACAGATCCAGCTGATGCTTTTCCTAGTAGTGGTGCTGATGTTAAACATACTGTATCAGGTAGTTCTGGTAACTGGCAATTTGTAAATTTCAATAACAGATTGCATTGTTTTCATGCTGGTATAGAACCACAAAGATACGATGGTAGTCTAAGTTCTGGTTCTAGGTGGACAGCACATGCAACCAAACCATCAACTGTTTCTTCTAATCAATTTAAACCTACTTGTGGAATGGGTTATTACGGAAGAATATGGGCAGGGGGAGTAGCAGAATCGCCAGATGTTGTTTATTATTCAAACTTGCTAGATGGTGATGATTGGACAGGTGGAGATGCAGGTTTAATAGATTTGTCTAAAATTTGGGGTATTGATGATGTTATTGCTATTGCACCTTTTTATGGCAAATTAGTTATATTTGGTAAAAATAATATTGTTATATATGATAGACCAGATGATGTTACTAAATTACAATTAAATGAAGTTATTAGAGGTGTTGGTCTTGTGTCAAGAGATACAGTTCAAGCTATAGGTGATGATCTTGTATTTTTATCTAACACAGGTCTAAGGTCGCTAGGAAGAACAACTGAAAAAGATAAACTACCTTTAACTGATTTAAGTGTAAACATTAAAGATACTTTAATTAGAAATATTGGACAAAGTTCAAATGTTAAAAGTGTTTATGTAGAAAACGAAGGTATTTACATAATGTCATTTGTTGATAAAAACATTACTTATGTGTTTGATTTTAAACATTTCACGCCTAATAATGCACCAAGAATAACAACTTGGACTTTTGATAATGACAGAGAGCCAACAAGTTTATCTTATACAGAAACATATGGTTTGCTTGTCGGTCAGAAAGATGGTGGTTTAGCAGGTTATGAGGGATATTATGATACTGATCTAGCAGGAGCATCAACTTATAGTTATAGTTCTTATACAAGTAGTATAGCAACAACATGGATTAATTTAGGTGAGTCTATAGCAGCTTCATTTTTAAAAAGATTGTTTTTAGTTTTAGAAGGTGGCTCTGGAGCAACATTAGGATTAAAATGGTATAAAGATTATAGTCCAAGTCCATCTGAAACTACTTCTATAACTTTAAATCCTACAACTACAGGTAGTACAGCTTTGTGGGGTGCGAGTACATCTTTATATGGTAAATCTGGTGTAACTTACAAACCTATATATGGATTACATGAATACAAAACACCGTTAACTGGTTCGGCAAAAAACCTTAAACTAGAGATAGATATTGAATCAAATGGATTTGATGCTTCTTTACAAGATTTAACTTTATTACATAAACAAGGAAAGATAAGATAATGGCAAACTATACTATAGCTGTCGGATGGTCTGGTAAAGATGCACTAGCAGATTCCGATGCAGGAAAGGTAATATCTGGTGCAGATTTTAATACTGAGTTTACAGCAGTTCAAACAGCAGTAAACACTAAAGCTGATCTAGCAGGTAGTGCCTCACAAGCATTTAGTGCGACTACAGCAGCAGCCGATACAAATACAACACAAGTAGCAACAACAGCTTATGTCCAAACAGAAATTGGTGCAGGTAAGAATGGACACGGAGATAGAACAGTAAGTACATCTGCTGCAAGTGGTGGCTCTAATGGGGATATTTGGTATCAAGTAGCGAGTTAATATGACCTTAAAGATAAATGATTCTGGAACTTGGAAAGAACCTACAAAGGTTTCTGTAAAAGATGGCGGTGCTTGGAAAGAAGTATTAACTGCTAGTGTCAAAGATGGTGGTTCTTGGAAGCCTTTTTATCAAAGGAAATATACTTATACAGTTTCAAGTAATGTTAATAAATTAGACCTAGATACTGTACTTACTTCTGACCAAAAATTAGGTGATGTAGATGTAGTCATTAACTCTGGTGTTTATGTTTATTCAGACTCAACTAGCACCCCTGCTTTACTTACTGGAAATGGTGTAGCAGGTGTTCTCACTATTATTAACAATGGCTATATTTATGGTGCTGGAGGGTCAGGAGGAACTGGAGGTGGTTCTGCTGCAAATGGCTCGTCAGGTGGTAGTGGTGGCACAGCTTTAAAGCTAGAAAAAGATATTACTTTAGACAACAATGGCTCAATCCTCGGTGGAGGCGGAGGCGGTGGAGGAGGCGGTGGTTCAACTGATGACCAAAGTTTCTCTGACCGTGACCACGCTGGAGGTGGTGGAGGTGGTGGAGGTCAATCTTTTGGCTCTGCTGGTTCAAGAAACTCTACTTGTAGTGGCTCTGGATGTATCTCACAATCTGCTAATGGCGGAGCAGGAACTTTAACTGCTGCTGGAGGTGGTGGAGCAGGTGCAGTTGCAGGTGGTAGCCGAGGAACAACAACTGCTGGAGCAGGTGGCTCTGGTGGTTCGGTAGGCAATAATGGTTCTTCTGGTCAAAATGGACAATCAGGAGATGGTACTGGCTCTGGTGGGTCAGGCGGTAGTGCAGGAACACCAATAGATGATAACGGATTTACAAGGACAGGAGATTAATAATGGGAATGGTCGGACAATACGGTAGAGGTGGAAATATAGGCACTTTTCTTAACAAAGCCCCTAAAACACAATACAAACCTACAATAACACCTAGAGGTGGTAATAAGTTTTTATCAAATTTAGGAAATATGGTTGGTGCTAACAGAGATCCTGGAAAATATGGTCAAGCTGATTTAGGATACCAAGAAGGTATTAGAGAAGATATATTTAAAAAAACAACACCAGATGTTAATTTTGTTGGTGGAACTACTAGATACAGGCAAAACCCAGATGGCACATATTCTTATACCTCTGAGGCTGATGCTGCTAATACACAAATCAGAGAAGATGCTATAAGAAGGCAAGGTATGTTTGGGCAACAAGCAGAAGATTTAGCAGCTGGTGGTTGGAGAGATGCACAAAAATCAAGATACGGTGATTTAATGAGCATATATGAAGAAGAGTTAACAGTAGCTGACCAACTAAGAAGAGCAAGAGAGTTAAACACAGGTGCTTCATCTACACAACAAATGCTTAATCAAATGAATACTGATGCTTCTACTAATAGACTTAAATTAGCTGCCATGAATCAAGCTTTTGATCAATCACAATCACTTATTGATAGTAATTTAGCTAGGTCAACTGGCCAATATAATATGCTTACAGGTGTAGAAGATAAAACTAATCGTTATCTTAACATTCCTGCAATAAATGCAACAGGTAATTTAGGTAATGTTTCAGATGCAAGTACAAGATTAAATGATCAATTAGCTTATGCTGATCAACAACAAGCACAAGGTAAAAGTGATTTTTGGGGAAATATATTTGGTGCAGTAGGAAACACATTTGCACCAGGAATCGGTGGAGTAGCTGGTAAATTTTTAGGAAATCTAATAGGATAAAGGAATAACTATGGCATACAGTAACGATATGTTTGGTCTGCAACAATTAATGGCAGATGAACAAGCGGCACAACAACAGTCGAATATAAACAATGCTGTCAATTTAGCTAGTACAAAAGGTGCTGGAATGATGTATCGTGCTGGTGGTATTGGTGATCAAAGAAGTGAGGCCTATGCTTCTCTAGGTAGAATGTTAACAGGTGAAACAGAGCCAGTTGACCCTAGAATGGCTAGAATGCAAAAACTCGAAGAAATTAGAAAACAAGTTCCTGCTCCAGAAACTGCTGAAGATTTTAAAAGACTTGCTAGATTATTAGATGGTGCTGGTTTATATGATGAAGCTAGAAAAGCTATGGAAATGTCTACTAATATTACTGCTGCTGTACCTAAACCTACATTAGGTACTGTAAAAATACCTACTATGAAGAATGGTGTTCGTTACACGCAAACATGGAGTACTGTTAATGGAGTTCCAACAGATATGTTAGGTGAACAACTTACTGATGCACCAACTACAGACACAAAAAGTTATAAAGAAATTAAAAAAACAAATGCTTTAGGACAAAATGTAATTGAAACTTATGAAACTGTAAACGGAGTTATTGTTCCTGGATCTGAACCTATTAGCACACAAATAACAAGTAAGCCAGATACTTCTATAGATTTAGAAACTGAAGCATATGAAGCTAATTTAGCACCATATGTGGATAGTGCTTTAGCAAAAATTCAAAATGCAACTTCTACTACAGGCATAATGTCAGAAGAAGATATGACTGCACAAGCGAGAGCAGATGGTATTCGTGCATACACTAAAGTTCAAGATCTTGCTGGACAACAAAATAATAGTACTGCATTTTTGGATAATGTTGCAGGTTTAATGGCTATGGAAGATGCCGATGGCAATAAACTTTACACACAATCACAAGCCATTGCTCAAGCAATAAGTCTTGATCATAAAACTGTATCTGAAGAAGATCAAATTGCTCAAAATGCAGCTATTTTAGAAGATGAACAGAAAATGGCAACGCTAGAAACTCAAGCGGCTACCAACAGGAGATTAAATGCTCAAATGTTATCTATACTCAATAGAATAGAAACTGGAAAATGGGAAAATGTTGGATTTACCGCGGCACAATGGCTGGGTGATTTTGATGGCACTTTGGCAGACAAAGAAATGTTCTTTTCTTTATCAACTGCAAAAGTTATGGAATACACTAGCATGACTAAAGGTGCTATTTCAGATGCTGAAATGTCTTTATTTATACAAGCCGCCACAGGATTAGGCAAAACAACAGAAGGCAATAGAATGTTGTTAGAGTTTGCACAACAAGGTGCTTTGGCAGTAGAAAGAATGGCTAAACATATGAGGGCCTGGAAAGCTGAACAAAAAGCAAAAAACATTACAATCAGTTATTCTGATTATAAGGCTGAAGAAGAAAGATATAGAAATTCAGAAGAAAATGCTGCTTTCTTTAAACCAATTGTTAATAGTGAAGAATGGAAAAATGCAACTATGATAGGCAACACTATGGAAACTGTTGGTGGTATAGAGGCTTTATCTAAAGACGAAAATACAGCTATGGGTCGATTTTGTGCTAATCCTGCCAATAAAGACCAAAGTCTTTATAAACAATTCTGTCAATAGGAGATATAAATGGCTAAATTAGAAGGAGCCGCAGCTAGTAACAGATACTTTGAAAATGAAAAAGTAAGAGAAGCTATTAGAAATGACATTTATCAAGAAGCTCTTAATGCAGATGCAGAAGGTAGAGAAATAAATACTGCTCTTACAGAAGAGTTATCTTCAGTATACGAGTCTATACCGTACACATATGCAGAACAAGGATACAATCAAAAATATGTGCAATTACTAAAAGAAAAATATAAATTTGAAACTGGCAAAGAATTTAAAGGTGCAGGTAAAGACATAAAACATCTTATAGATGAGGATTTTGCAGATTGGAATTTTGTTATGAATAATCTTTCTTTAGGTATGGGTAGTGAATTGCTACAAAATTTAGCTTTTGCAACTGATGCTGAAAGAGCTAATGCTTTAGAGCGTTGGAATATCTTTAACGCTACTCCTAACTTTGACTCTCCAGATGTAGATGATTCTAGACCATTTATAGATATCAAATTTAAAGGCACAGTAGATCCAGATGATGAAGCAGCAGTACAAAGAGCAAAAGATATTGGTTGGAATGGATTTGAACTGACTGGACAGCTTGGTGATTTCATAAAGGGTGCAGGAACTGATCCACTAGCATGGCTTATGTTTGGAACTGGTGCTGGGTTTATGGGTCAAAAACTTATACAGAAAGGGGTAAGTGAGTGGTTGGCTCCAAAAGTGGCTGTAGCTACAGCAGGTGGAGCTTATTCTGGTGTTGCGGATGTAGGTAGACAAGCAATAGGTATTACAGCAGGTAGTGGTGAACAATATGACCCTGGACAGACACTTAAATCTATGGGTTTAGGTTTTGCAGTAACTCCTGCATTAAGTGCTGTAGGTTCTGTAGTTGGCCCAGTAGGTAGAGCAGTAACACATCCTATACAAAGCCTTAATAAAGGAATAGCTTTATTTGCAGGTAGTAAATCTGAAATGGCAGCGGCACAAGGAGCAATCAAAAATGTGCAAGATAAGATGACTGCTTCTGGCAAAGGAACTTACGATAGTGCTTTAGAAGTACAGGGTTTTTTAGCACAAGGCTACAACCAAGTAGACAATTATTTTACTGCCATGTTTGATAAATTAAGAACAGCACCTATTAAATTATCATCTATAGATGGACTTGCAGAAAAATGGAATATGCGATTTGGAAGAAATTTTGAACTGAGTGAAAGTTGGAATGATCTGTATGCAAATTATCTAAGAGGTGAAGCTGCTAAAGGTAATCCACAATTAAATGTTAAACAAGTTCCTTTAATTGATCTGGCTCGTAAATTAAGATCAGAATTTTATAATGCTTCATTGTTAGATAAAAAGAATTTTGGTGGTAATAACACTCAGCTAATGAATCAATATAAAAATACTATTAACAATGTTATTAACAAAGCAGTAAAAAAAGCTGATCCTAAAAAAGGTAGGCTTTTAGATCAATCATATAAATTGTTTAAATCACAAACTGAAAAAAATCCTTATGGTAAGGATATGTTAGCTATGGCTTATGCTGAAACTACAGAGCCTATGACAAAATTTTTAAACAAAATGCTAGACCCTCAATTTTCATGGACAAATTTTAATGCGGCAATTAAACATTTTGAAAAATTAGATCACATTGTAGGTAATAAAGGCAATCAATTATCTACGGGATTAAGGTCTAAAATTGAAAAAGCAATGGCAAACCATATACTAGAAGCCCCAGATGGAGCAAAGATATTTACTAACCTTACAAGAACTGCTGATGGTAGGACAACTTTAAGAAAAATGTTTCCTAGTATGAAAAAAGAAATTGATGATGTAATTTATATGCAAGAAAACCTTAAAGGATGGGGTGGTGCTGAGTCTGTTATTGGTAACATGGCAACGGCTAACATGGGTGCTATGGCTGGTAAATCAATTGGTGGTGAAGCAGGTGGTATTCTTGGTGGTATTTTATCTATTACACAATGGAATAGATTGATGAACAGCCAATATTTTAAAGATGCTATGGTTCATGCTTATAAAAATAAAGGTGGAACATTAGAAACATCGACTAGGAACTGGCTAAGAACACAGTATGGTACTGGTAATGGCAAAAAAGGTCTATCAATTCCACAAATTAATGCCATACAAGACACTATGTGGGGCTTTATGTTTGCTGGATATGCTTTAAAAGGTGAAGATGTATTAGCTGAAAGGACAGGTAATAAAGCTAGAGATATGTATGGTGATGCAAGAGTTATGTTTGGATTATAAGGAAATATTATGGCAATGGATAAATATCAAAAAATGATGTCAAGATACTTAAAAGAAATGGATCCAGATGTTTTTGAAGAAACAGATGACCCAGATGTTTTTAAAGCAGTTTTGTCAGATTTTAAAATACAAGGTTTCCAAAGGTACCTGGATAGAATGAAAGAGCAAGATAAAAAGAAAGGTATGTTGACTAAGAAAGGCTCGCCTGGCGAGCTAGATTCATCTGATCAAAAACTTATTGCTTTAGCAAAAAAACAAACTAAGAAAGTTCCAGAAGGCTCACATGTTATGCCAGATGGTTCGATTATGAAAGATGAAGACCATAAAGAAGAAGTAAGTAAAGATGTAGCTAAAGATCTTGCTAATGAAGGCAGAGGTCTTAAAGGTTACAAGACCCCCAAAACACAAGAAAAAAGAGGATACAAGCAAGATGAAGGGGGTAATTGGAGTGTTAATGAGAAAGACAAGCATTGGCAAACTAAGAAAGGATATGATGAAGCTATTAAGTTATATGGAACTAAACCTGCCTGGGTGAAACAACCAAGTCTAGTCTACAATCCAAAGACTAAAGAATACGATCCAATTAAAAAAGAAGAATATGTTGATTTAAAACCAACTAAAAGAATTAGTTTATGAGTAATTTTATAGAAAAATTGTTAGATTCACATCCTTTAAGCAAGGCAGAAAGAATGCTAACTGGCAATCCTATTACTACAAATTATGTAGAATCTGTATTGACTGGTGATGCTAATATATCGTTAAATGAATTTTCACCTGCGGCTCAATCTTTATTAACAACTATAGTAAATGAAGAAGCTAAAAAAGGCAATTATAGTATTGGGCCACAACACATAAAAAAATATTTACCCCCAAACTCTAATACAAATATAAGTTCTTTTAAAGCTATAACTAATCCCTCACCTTATGATGAGATTTGGTTTACTTTAGGTAAATTTGATACAATAGCTGCACCACAACACAACGAATTTTATATAGAAGATACATATGACACTTCGCCTGGATACAACAATATGATGCTTAGAGGCTTGTCTGCTATTGATAGGTTTGCACAAAAATACGAGCATGGCAATAAGCCAAAGAAAGAGTTTCGTATGAGTATTCCAATGTTATCGCCTTAACTAACTGGCTTTTGTAGTTGTTGGGCCATCTGGACAGTCAGTTCACCATTAATCGCAAAGATCTTAATCATAGCTGATCTAGATATACCAAGCTTATCTGCTTTAGCATCAATTAAAGCTAAATCCTTAGAGTTAACTTTTATATTTATTTGGTGTATCACATTTCCCTTTGCCATATTGATTTCCTATAATTTGTAATACACTTATTATACATTGATTCAAATATTACAACTTACAAACACCATCTTCGCAGTCATCTTCTGATGGGGCAGATATAATATATTCGTTATCATTTAGTACAGGTTTAATTTTTACAGGATCCGATAAATTACCAACAGTAAATTGTTGTAAGAGATTTTCATATGTTCTTAAACTACATCTTTTAACATACCTATCATAAGCCTCTTCAAATTTATGGCCCAATACTCTTGCTCTTGTTCCATAATCTTTAGCAAGTTCTACTATTAATTCATCTCTGGTAAGTGTTTCCATTTTTCTCCTGTAGGTATCATTTCTATTTTAATATTTGGAGTATCACTCCATCTCTTGACAGTCATTATCTTAACAACTTGGCGATCATCTAAGTATAAGACACCATTCAGAGAGTCTAATATAGCTTTCTGATAATTGTCTAGGTCTACATTGTTATCGCAATACTGACCATTTTGTTCCAGTTTTTTCTTCTTGGGCCAAGCAGTAGGCATTTTAATATTAAATACCATACCCATAGCAACCAAGTTTTCAGTAGGAGTAACATCCAACTCACTTGTTAGTGCTAACATATCTTTTTTAAATTGAGTGTACTTCTTTGGGTAGTATGTAGACCATCTGGAAACTCTTGGTCTGGCGGCAGGAACTGGATTTAAGTTAAACTTTAAAGCAATCCTCTTATATTGTTTCCCCATACTCTTCGCCTCTTAGGACATCTAGATCTCTTACAACTAAAGCCAGTAATATTCTTATTTCAACATCCCTGGGTGTGTCCTCTTCTCTTGCTAGTTCTAAAGCATCTTTTGTATTATCAGTTATTTCATCTAATATTTGATATCGTTTAGCTTTTGTACTATACCTTGGCATTACTGTTTAATTCATCTTGAGCCAACAGTTTGTCGATCTCAATCTCGATGTTCTCTATTGCTTTTCGGAGATCATGGATTCGCCCCTCACCTTTATGTTTCCATCTATACCTAACAAGATACTTGACTGAATTACCTATTGCCCAAGTCATATCTTGGTCAACAATAAATGTCTTAGCCTCTATCTTACCTTGGGTATAGTGTGAGGGGTTTTTGATATTGTCGTGTACTGTATTAGCCACCGACCCATCCAAAGAACAAAGCGACCACACAAATTCCTAAAAAAACTGTCAAAGATCTGTTTTTCAAGATTGTGTTTACAACTTCCATTACCTTTTCCATACTTCTCTCCCCTAGTTATAACAAGTTAGGGTACTCTTCAGTTGGAAGCTACTAAATGTAATGCTAAAAGAATGCATTATTGAATACCCTAATTTCTTACTACTGCTCGATGTATATAGGTTTGTCACCTAACCAACCAGTACATTCATTGACCTCTATAGGATGACATTGTAATTGTTCTGATGTCGTATTACAGGCAGTCAATAACCCAATTATAAACAATATAGATATAATTTTTAAACTAGATTTCATCGAATTCTTATCCATTATTTGTAAACTCCCCATGTAATTTTTCTCTCAGCTTACATACAGCTATTTGAGCTTTTTCCAGATCATTAAAATAACCTGCACTATATTCTTTCCTATGTAATTTAACTCTACCTCGCCATTGTTTTGTTGGCTTATGCCAAGTCACACCTTTAACTCCAGATGTGCTTCGAGAAGACAATCTTGTGTTATGACAATTTTGTGATTGAGTAGCCTCTCTAAGGTTTTGAATACGATTATTTAATTTGTTTCCATCTATATGATCTAATGTCTTAGGTAGGCTCCCATACACAAAAAGCCATATTAATCTATGTTCTCTGTATTGACGATAATCTACTTTGATAACCTTATATCCAGAAGATTTATGAAGACTAGCACCTGTTCCAACAACCACCCCTGGCCTATTTGTTTTCCAAAATAAACCTTCACTAGTTAATGTAAATAATTCTTTTAATCTTTCTTGTGTCACATGTTTAATTTTACTTGTCATATATATTTAACTCCTCATCTTGAAATTTAGAATATTGACCTAAGAATTGAGTCTTAACAAAACCTATTTGACCCATTCTGTTTTTAGATATTATTAACTCAGCTAAACCTTTATCCTCTGTATCCTCTGGATTATAATAATCATCTCTATAAACCATCATAATTGTATCAGCATCTTGCTCAATCTCACCAGAAGATCTTAGATCACTCATAAACGGTCTTTTATTTTCTCTTTGCTCAACACTTCTATTTAATTGTGAAAGCAATATTACAGGTACTTGTAGTTCTTTAGACAAATACTTTAACTCTCTACTAATACTACCCAACTCAGAAACCTCTCTCTGTTTATCATATTTAATAATTTGTAGATAATCAATAACTATCATATCTAACTTGTTTTGACTGTCTATTTGTCTTGCTCTAGATGTAATGTCGTATATTGACATACCAAACTTGTCAACAATAGTCATATTCTGGTGTCCAATCTTATTCATTTCTTTATAAAAATTTTCAGATTCAGCATCATTCATATTCTGATTAGTGATCTTTGAAAGATGTACATTAGAATGTGATGAAGCTAATTTAAGCATTAATTGGACTTGACTCATCTCTAATGAAAAGAACAAAACATTATTAGACCTAGAAACATGATCCGCTATGTTTAAAGCTAAAGTAGATTTACCCATACTAGGCCGACCTGCAATTACATTAAGTGTTTCTGGACGAAAGCCAGACAATAAAGCATCTAATGATTTAAGTCCACTAGACAGTCCTACTTGATTAGTTGTTAAGCTTTGCATGTAATCTACAGTTTTTCCTACAATAGATTTAACATGACTCTCATCTTTATCTTCTAATTCTAACTCGTAATTTTGTATTTGAGATACTGTGTCTTGATAGTTCTCATATTTAATATCTTTTTTAAGAGCTTCTATTGCATTGTTAATACGACACTCTCTAATATGTTTAGCATAACTTTCAATATTATTAACACCTGTAGAGTTTTCTAACAACAATGCTAAAAATTGAAAATCAACCATCCAGGACCTATCTTTAGGTTGATGATCATTACTTATAAAATCTCTGACTGTAACAACATCTATTGGTATGTCATCTCGATACATGTTATTGATGCATCTAAAAGTGTAACCTAGCTTTTCATCGCTAAAATCTTCTTGCGTTAATCTAGTAGCCGCCACCCTATGAACACAAGGCTCTAATAGTAGGCCACCTACGACTGCTCTCTCTGAGTCTAATGAATTGTATTGCATGATTTTCCTCATTTAGGGGTATAGCGAGGTCTGGCTATACCCATTAAAGTTGCTAGAATCGAATATTTCGAGTCCATTTTTTTTGAAAATGACTTAAACAAGCCATCCTTTGCGTAAAGCCTCAAGCCATTGCACTATATAGACTAAACAACTGGCTGATACTATTGCTGATAAAAACGATAAATAAATTAAAACTTTTTTTATGTATCGCTTAATTGATCTTTGTGTTTTAGCAGTTTGTTCTTTCATATCTTCACACCTCCTTTGATGCATTTGAAATTTTGTACCAAAATATTGAACTGACATATAGCCTCCTAATATAAATGGTTTTCTATTTGGGCATATAGATACTCACCATCATCATTTAATTCTTCGTATTCTTCATCAGTAAGATCTGTACCATCATGCCAAACTGCTTCAATTATAAAACTGTCGCAGAAATCTGGATAATCACTTGTATTAATGTCAATGTCTAATACATCAACAAGACTTGTGTTAATTCTTTTAACTAAAGTTTTGTGTCCTTTACGACCTTCCCAGACCCATTTATATTTTTGCTTGTCTGTAAGACCTATTGTCCAATCTTCTTTTTTTATATCTTTGCCACAATCAACACATTTAATAGCACTCCAAGAAAAATGAAAAACTCGTATTGGGGCATTACATGTACAAACAATACGCTTTCCATCATGACTTGCTCTTGTATATCTATTTACTTTTTTTATTTCAAACTTATTCATAATTTTTCCTCCAATCAAATTCTGTTCCATAAGGGCTTGGTTTTTTTTTCTTGATGTCAAACATTTCCCATTGCCTCTGATTAATAAATGTCTGGAAATGAGGTATGAATTTTTGATCACCCCAATCCAGATACAACCTATTTAATATTTTTAAGACATTTCTCCAATCATGATGTTTCTTGGTGAAGTTTTCCATCTCTGTCATCAAACCACGCTTCTTGCCTTTGTAGTTATCTCTAAATATATCAAACTCAATCAACTCCTCATCAGTTGGTGGTTTAGTTTTTTTGTCCACTTGATATGGTTTATTACAATGTGGGCATATTACTTCCATAATATTCTCCTATTTAAGCATTAATTTAGTTAAAGGGTCTGTGTACCATTGGTGACTATCGATCATCTCTTTAGGCACTTTAAATCTAGGCTCAAGAGGTTTGCGATCTCTAGGTTCCCGATAAATTTTTTTCGGATCCGTATATTTTTTAAGCCTTGCTCTGGCACAACTATTAGTACATTCAATGTGTTCAGATACCATTCTTGCCGTTACCTTACTACCATCGTCCAATGTAAACAACTGTACAAGCTTGTATTCCCATTGTCGCAATGGATTTTGAATGTGTTCAACCCCATCAATTAATATGATGGGGGTTTTTGGATCAATGGTTAACATTAAAACGGCACATCATCATCGCCAACATCACCTAGTGGACTCTGGCTCTGTTCACTTGGTTTAGGTATGTTAGGCATACTTGATGGTCGTTGTATTTGAAACCTTAATACAGGTGCTTTGGTGTTATCAGTCTTATTTCTCCAAGCAGAGATCTGAAAGTCTTCACCCTCTACATTTAATTGACCCTTGTATTGAGGTGCATTGGGATTGCTATTATCATTTTTCCAAATAGCACCCTTGTTAGTGTTGTCATAATTTTCACTCATGTCGTTTCCTTAGTTAATTAGAGGGTCACTTATGGTAGACCCAAGCACCAGACTTATTCTTAACCTAACGACTAAATACCAAAAAGCATAAGGAGGTAATGCTTTAACGAGGGATGGTAAGTAACCGATTGACATTGGAAAGTCAGCCCCAATCAATTCTTAAAAATCATCATCTGGTTTAGATGTATAGTTTTCTTCTAGATCAGTCAATTGATCTTCAGTCAACAACTCATCCCCTCTGGTGTAAAACTCATCACCAAACTCATTCATTGCTACATTAATAACTGCTACCCAAGGTGAATTAGGATTCTCAGCCTCTCGATCTTGCATGTCAGTCATGATTTGTTTGGCTCTGTCTAAACTACAATTCTTGCTTTTAAGTTCTTTAATCAGCCTATCAACTTCTATTGCCGTTTGTTGGCTTCTAGTAGGTGCTTTAAAGTCTTCTGACTCATCCTCACCCATATGACCCATTTCGTACAATCCAGCCAGTTTAAGTACGGCTCTGGACATTGCTCTCTTTTCAGCAATTTCCATTACATACCAAGATATGGTGTTTCCATCACCACCTTTACCTCGCTTACATGATCCGAAAGTTTCTATAGAAGAATCATTCATAGTTGCGAAAGCTTTAACACAAGAAAAATCTGGCTCACATTTGATCACTTCATATTGGACTTTAATGTTAGCACCTCTCTGTACTTTCTCAATACCACTACGAGTTAAGATAGTGTAGTGTTGATGTTTAAATGTATCTTCTTTTTCTAGTCCGAACTTTTTATAGAGTGTGTTCAACCTCTCTCTGTTTGTAGCCATAGCCACTCCTCTGATAGTTAAGCCCCTATTTACCAAATTGACCAATAAACTCCCAAAGAAGTTGATAAAAGGATTCGGGGTATTTATCCTTAAATCTGATCTTGTCTTCCTTACTTAGGACAGACCCATCTTTATATTTACCACCACGAACTGTAGCAGTATCTAAGTCTGGGTACTCACCAAGCTTGTAATAAAAAGTTAGTGATTCAAGATCTATTTGATCAATAAGATTATTCATTACGAATGACATCCAAAAATACTCCTAAATGAGTAGTTTATTTTTTCAGTATTCATTTGTTCGCCTAGTTCAACAATATTCTTACAATCGTCAATTAGACCTGTTGATGGTAATTCATCTGGTGTAGGATTATTGTGTTCATCATCCAACAAACCATCTTCTTGCATTTCAATATGCAAATCGCTCATTCTACCCATTGTAACCTCCGCTTTTTTGTTGTCTTTCTAAATCCCATTGATTGCATGTAACAATTGCATTTTCAACGGCTTCAACTACATCATCTGAGAAATCCCAGACATCGCCAGACATCTCAAATTCTTGATACCTTTGTTTTGATTCGACTATGAAGTCTTCTAATGATTCAATAGTTTGTCTTTCATGTGGTTTATACAATGAAAGATCTTGTGCAAGATAAAGTTCAAACATCGAATAGACTTGCTCATTTTTATCGTCTTGATCGTAACGAGCATTTAATAATGATTGATTGTAATCCATAATTTTTTTCCTCTGGTTGGTTAATATTATACGCTTTTGGTACTAAACATTAGAACTAAAAGCATTGCTAAGTATATGTTGTATAACGGAAACTGTAAAAGAATTTCCTAAAGCTTTGTACCTTTGAGTATTTGATATACCCTCAGTATAGCCTATTGGAAATGTTTGTAATCTTTCACATTCTGTAGGTGTTAACTTTCTATAAGTTGGTTGATCCATAACTTTAGCAACATTACTTGCAACTATTGTTGGTGATTTTCCATCTTGACTATAAACTCGATCAGCCATGTCAAACTTACCATCTCTAACTTCAAAACATACTATTGACTTGTCAAATTCATCAGTCTTAATAACTAACAAATCTTTTAATCTAAACCAAATGTCTTCACTAGGTATTGCAAAACTAGAATCAGTTCTAAACCAATGCTCAACTTTAGTAACTGGAACATGTAAAAGATCAGCAAGATTTTTGTTAGTCAAAATTGTCATTTTTTTGTGATCCCGTAATGTCTGTTGTAATTTAGGAATGTCAACCTCATACTTCCTAACCTTAACTTTTTGTGGGATGATTAAAACTTTTGGCTCCCGATGTCCACCACCCATAGTAGTTAGTGTTGGACTCTTCCCAGAATCAGCATATACCCTCTTAATTGATTCATTGCCATTAATGTCTGTAGCATTAGCAACATGATGACATTGTGCCTTAGAATCGAAATCTCGGAGTTCACATGGACGATTAAATATTAATTGTCTACGACCTTTTTCAAAATAAGATTTTGGATTACCACCTTTATAATAATTAGCATCAATACAATAACTTTTCTCTCGATCAACCCAACCTATTACATTGTAGGGAACACCCTTATGCATTGAGTAAGTTAAAGTATTAGATTTTTGGTCTTCATATCTTGCTCTAGCTTTTAGCCTTGGTAGATCTTTTGTTTTGCTTTCACTTCTTAACATAAAAGCCATTTCTTTTTCAGATAAAGTATCTTCACAACTGTAATCAAGAACATCTCTTAACAATAATCCTTGGTCTTCTGGCTGATCAATACCATCAATATTAGTCCAATAAAATCTCTTACGATTTTGGGCTGAAACAAGTGCTGAATTAATCAAATGTTTATTGACCTTTCCAAGGGCTTCTTCAGTATGAAAAGTAATGTACTCTTCAAACTCGTTTTTCATTCTGACATTTTCCATTAAGAATTTAGCGTTTGGATTTTTCTCAAGTACTAACTTCATAACATCAAGCATTGTCCAAAATAACATACCTCTTGGGTCTTTGTCACCTTGTTTTGCTCCCGCATTTGACCATGCTTGACATGGAAAACCACCAACAACAAGATCAATAGAAGACCAATCAATATCCCAAGATTCCCAATTGTTAACATCATAAAGCATTTTGGTCTTTGGAAAATTTTTGTGAGTAATCGACATAGCGTGTCTATCAATCTCTGAGGCATGGTAATTGTCAACTTTTACACCCATTCGATCTAAAGCAACTTGTGTTCCAGAAATACCATCAAACAAACTTAAAACATTAATGCCAACTGGTTCAAAATGTTGTTTAATTTTATTTCTCATAGCATCCTCAAATTCCTTATTAGGCCCAATAATTTCTATTTTGTCCATTATGTTCATTATTCTTCCTCCCCAAACATTCTTTCAACTATAGAATCTGATGCGACATATTGTTGACCATTTTCAACACCTTGAATAACCCAAGGCTTTTTTCTAGCACGAGATTTATAACCAACTAACTTGTAAGCAACACTTCTATCCCAACCGATCTTAGTATCGTCAAGTGTTTTATAATAATCAGCTTTTTTTCTCATAGCTATAATTTCTTTTAGATCTTTTTGCTCTGGAGTCAAAGCATCGGCAAGTGAGATTCTGAAACCAGTAAACTTAAATGAGTCTTCATCATAAGTCGCATTACCTAATTCAAATCTTAGGTTGTTATCTTCCATAATAACTGACAATGAATCTTTAATCATCTGGCGAACTTGCTTAATAGTTTTTGGGTTTATTTCTGTAATGTTATATTTAGTTTTCATAATTTTTCCTCTTAGTTAACACCCAACAGGTTTATTGGGATGTGTTAAGTATAAATTATGTTGATCTAAAAAGCAAACCTAAAGTGTAGAACATGCAAAAGCTCTAAAAGCTGAAACCTTTGAAACCCTTTCCAGGACTGGCCTGTGGCGGCTTTTGTTGATTTAGATTATTTAGGTTATTTAGGTTATTTAGACTGTTTAGGTTATTTAAGTCTTTTAGGATCAGCCAGTAATGTATTTATGAGATATGTATTTAAATAATTTTATGATCCGAAAAAATTTTAAAAATAAATAAATTCGTAAAAAAATATTTTATAAAAATCTAATCAAATATTAAATAAATAATAGATCTCATCATAATTGGGTTAGTGATACAAAAGTATATAAAAGTCTTTAAAGGGATTTTTTTACTGTATTATTATTTATGTCAATTTTGACAATAACTATAGAGGTATAAAAAATGGAATTAATTTTTAATAGTGTGATAGTTCATTTACTAGTTTTCTTTTTTGGTATTGTTTTTTCATTCTTTATTTTTTCATTGGTTTTTTTTCCAATGTATATGAAGACTTTGGGATTTAAAAAAAGGGAGGTTAAATAATGGATTTATTAGTATTAAAATTTTTGCATGGTTTTGCAAGTAATAAATTAAACCAAACTAGATGTATTGACCCTTTTATCTGGTCAAGAATTCTAGACTATACAACTAAAGAGATTAAATTAATAGAGGGTAAAAAATGAATATACAAAATAACTTAACAATACCGATCAAAACATTAAAACAAGCAACCGAAATAATTGGCGGTTATACGGTTACATCAAAAATGCCGACTATCAGTTATTCAATAAGTGCGAAAGATTGTAAAACAGGGTCAAAACTGAGAAAGATTAAAAATTCTGTTTGTAGTGATTGTTACGCTTTAAAGGGTAACTATATAAGATATGCAAAAAACATTGAGAAAGCCCAAAATAAGCGATTAAAGGCTATATTTTCTAAAGATTGGACTAATGCCATGATTTATATAATGAATCATCAAAAACAGGTTATTAAAAGCGGTCTTTTTAGATGGCATGACTCTGGCGATCTTCAAAGCATGGAGCATTTACAAAAAATTGTAGATATTGCAAAATCTACACCCAATATAAAACATTGGTTACCCACTAAAGAATCAAACATAATTAAAAATTTTAAGGGTGATATACCTAAAAATTTAATTATCCGTTTGAGTGGTAGTTTTATAGATGGTAAAGCACCTATATATAAAAATACATCAACTGTCACAACTGATAAAGATAAAGCGACATGTAGAAGTTTTGAGAATAACGGACAATGTAAAGATTGTCGCAAGTGTTGGGATAGTTCGATTCAAAACATTAGTTATTTAAATCATTAAAGGATAATATTATTATGATTATAGATACTGAAAAATTAAAGTCATTGCATGATATCAAAAGGAATAAAAATTCCAATTGGGATGAATGCCGTTTTAATGATCAAGATTCATGGTTAGAGGTTTTATGGTGGTTAGCTTATAATTACATCGATAACAATCCAGACAATGATCAAAACTGGGATGAAATTTGTACGGTTATACATTGGATTGATGATAACCTTAAAAGATCAAATGATTGTCAATGTGCAATCGATGGTACCGATATCTGTAAAGGTAATTGTTAACTAACAATAGACCTAAATTTAAGGGCTTTTAATTAAGCCCTTTTTTTTTATCTAATCTATATTGAGATCGAATATAAATTAATATACAATCGGTATTATTTTAAGACCCTTAAAACTATTCTAGTAAATACCCTTGACGATAAAAAAAACTTACCCTTAACGGGAGTTTTTTATTATCTTAATACTAATAGTTATCTAATTAATTTAACAGGCTTTAAAACTAAAATATAAAGCTTTAAAACTGTATTAGTTTTTAATTGGTTTTAGATCTGTTATTAATTCAAATGATATAAAAATATTTATTACCCTACATTTTTATATTTAAATTCTAATATTTAATATTATTTTTTAGCTTTTATGGGTTTATTGCCAGTCAATATTATTTATTCTCAATAAATTTTCGGATCTGGTTATTAACATACTTACTAACAAGTTATCAACAAGTTTTCCACATAGTTACTCACAAGTTATTAACAAGTTATTAACAGGGGCCCACCGACCTCTTATTAAAACTTTTTGCTTAGGCCTATACCCACTACACAAAAAACGAAATTTGAAAAAAAAAGCTTATTTAGATCATTTAGGTGTTATACTTAACTGATAATAATTATCATTTGCATTTAATATGTCGGAAAGACTACCGCCTTTAGCACCTCAAACACCTTTTGAAGATAAAGAGGATAAGCCTAAGAAAAGAGGTAATCCTAATTTTTATAAAGGAATGCCATCTTTAAATCCTGCAGGTAAACCTAAAGGTACGATGAATAAGTATGCAGCTCTCTCAAGAGAACTCATGAATGAGAACGCTGTAGAGATCGTAGCAACGGTATTAGCAAAAGCAAAAGAAGGTGATGTGCATTGTTTGAAGATGTGTATGGATAGAATTTTACCAGTTCAAAAGGCTATAGATCCGAATAGAACCAAGAATGATGCCCAGGTCATTATAAATGTATCTTCTATTGAATCGATTCAACAAAAAGCAAGTGAATATGACGAGGCTGAGTTAGTGGAGCCAGAAGAGAAGAGCGATGATGAAGTTGTAGCCACAATAAACACTTCACCTATGGCTGATAAATTTAAAGATGTCTGAACTTAACATTGATTTGCATCCAGCACAGCTGCAGATCTTTAATTCTAAAAAACGATTTAAAATAGTCGCAGCAGGAAGACGATTTGGAAAGTCCTACCTTTCTGCTTGGTTATTACTCATTAACGCTATACAAAGCGAGTCTAAAGATGTCTTTTATGTAGGGCCTACTTTTCAACAAGCCAAAGATATTATGTGGGCAATGCTAAAAGACTTAGGTAAAGATTTAATAGCACAGGCCCATGAGAATACAGCAGTACTCACCCTGATCAATGGAAGAAAGATCTATTTAAAGGGCAGCGATCGGCCCGATACGCTCCGCGGTGTTGGCCTGGCATACTGCGTACTTGATGAATATGCCTCAATGAAACCACAAGTCTGGGAACAGATCATAAGACCTACGCTTTCAGATGTGCAAGGTGGTGCTTTATTTATTGGAACCCCAGCAGGAAAAAATCATTTTTACGATTTGTATAGAGATGCGTTTGATGATGATGATTGGGATGCGTTTCAGTTTACATCAACTGATAATCCGTTTATACCTGACAGCGAAATAAAAGCCGCTAGTAAAACGATGTCATCTATGTCATTTAGGCAAGAATTTGAGGCATCTTTTGAAACTAACTCTGGCGGCATATTTAAAGAAGAGTGGTTTGAAAAATCTGAGGAGCCAGAAGAAGGCTCGTATGTCATAGCAGTCGACCCTGCTGGATTTGAGTCTATCGAAAAAGAACGCAATTTAAAAAGATCAAGATTAGACGAAACGGCTATTGCGATTGTCAAAATAGATCGTGATAAATGGTGGGTCAAAGACATCTTACATGGTCGGTGGAATGTAAAAGAAACCGCCAAAAAAATTCTTTCATCTGCGATGAAGGTAGAAGCGGCTACGGTTGGTATCGAAACGGGATCACTAAGGAACGCTATATTACCTTACTTGGAAGATGAGATGCGTATCGCAGGACGATGGATTACTATTGTGGAGCTGCGGCACGGTGGCAAAAAGAAAACAGAACGCATTACTTGGGCATTACAAGGCCGAATGGAACATGGCCAGGTTAGCTTTAATGACAAAAAAGATTGGAAAGAGTTTCTAGGTCAGCTTAATGACTTTCCAAATCACTTAGCACATGATGACCAACTTGATGCTTTAGCCTATATAGACCAGGTGAGTGTAGCAGACTTTGCACACAGCATTGAATTGGCTGATGATTGGGAGGTACTGGATGATGTCGCTGGATATTAAAGACATATTTGAAGAAGATATGACTGAGCAAGAAATGATAGAGTTGCTGCAATATAGTGCGGATGATACAACTTTAGCAGAAAGATACATTGTTGCTTGTCAAATTATTAGTAATTTAACAAAAGATATACCTGATGATATAACTGAGAGAGAAGAGATGGTGGATCTGACAATTTGTAAAATGTTAGTAGACGGATTAATAGAAGTAACAGAGGTAAATCGGTCAATTCATTAAATGAGAACGATTATCACTTGCAATTGAGAATGATTACTGTTAAAATCGGCTAAAATTAATGGAGTAATGAATGAACCCCTATGAATAATCAAGAAAACAAATATCAAGCACTCGCTAGTTGGTTAAGTTATCGTCTTGAAGGGTGGAGAACTCATAGAAATATTAATTACATCCCTATGTGGGATGAATATTACAGATTGTGGAGAGGTATTTGGTCTGCTGAAGATAAAACTAGAGCAAATGAAAGATCAAAACTTATATCTCCAGCACTACAACAGGCAGTTGAGTCATCTGTTGCTGAATTAGAAGAGGCAACTTTTGGCAGGGGAAAATGGTTTGATATACAAGACGATTATTTAGACCAGGATCCTAGTGATGCTGAGTATGTGCGTAATTTATTGCAAGAAGATTTAGAAAAAACAGGTTGTAAAGATGCAATTTGTGAAGTTTTCTTAAATAGTGCTATATATGGCACAGGTATTGGCAAGATTGTAGTTAAACAAACTATTGAAAGGGCCCCGGTAGAAGAAACTATTGAGGGTACTATGGCTACAACTCGTACTGTTATAGAATATCCTGCTATTGATGTTCATGTCGAGCCTATATCCCCTAAAGAATTCTTGATTGATCCATCAGCTAACTCAATTGACGATGCTTTAGGGGTTGCTCACGAAGTTATTAAACCTAGATACCATGTTGTAGAGGGAATACGCTCTGGCATTTATAGAGATGTACCTCTTGATGGTGATTATGAGTCAGTTAAATTTGGTTACGACCCAGAAACCAAACAAGCAGACGAATCTGACTCTGTAAAAATATGTGAATACTGGGGTTTAGTTCCAAAACGCTTTTTAAAAGCAAGTCAAGACAAAGATGACTTTGAATATGACAAATCTAATGCAAATGAATTAGTAGAAGCAGTTGTTACTATGTGTAACGACCAACATATTCTTAGAGTTGAAGAAAATGCGTTTATGATGAACGATAGACCGTTCATTTCTTATCAACATGACATCGTACCTAATAAATTTTGGGGCAGAGGAGTTTGTGAGAAGGGATATAATCCACAAAAAGCCTTAGATGCTGAAATGAGAGCAAGAATTGATTCTCTGGCATTAACGACTACACCAATGATGGCCGCAGACGCTAGTCGACTACCACGAGGAGTTAAGTTTGAAGTGAGAGCAGGAAAAACTGTTCTGACCAATGGAAATCCACGAGAAGCTATCATGCCACTCGACATGGGTACAACAGATCCTAATACATTCAATCAGGTTGCCTCACTTCAAAACATGATTCAGATGGGAACTGGCTCTGCTGATAGTGCTTCACAAGGTGGTGAAACTGCTAGTGGTATGTCAATGATGCAAAGTGCTGCAATTAAACGACAAAAGCGTACTTTGATGAATTTCCAAAACACATTCCTTATACCTTTAATTAATAAAGCTATGTGGAGAAAGATACAATTTGATGTAGATAGGTATCCTGTAAACGATTACAAATTTATACCGTATTCAACTATGGGTATTATGGCCAAAGAGTTAGAAATGACTCAAATGGTACAAATGTTACAAACTATACCGCAAGACTCACCTGCATTTAATGTTATTTTGTTAGCATTGTTCCAAAACTCATCAATACATAATAGAGATCAGATTGTTAATGCCCTAATGCAAGGTGGTGAGCCAGATCCACAAATGGAAGAAATGCAACAAATGGGTATGCAAATAGAAATGCAGCAATTACAGGCTAATGTACAGAAAACACTAGCTGAAGCTAAAGAAGAAGAGGCACAAGCTATATTACATCAAGCTGATGCTATGAGCAAACAGCCAAATGATATAGATGTGCAAGAAAAGATACTTAAATTGCAAAAAGATTCTATAGCTATTGAAAAAGGCATTGCAGATATTGAAAATATGCGTTCTGAAACTGCCAGAAACATACCAGAAGTAGAACATTTGCAATCTGAAACAATTTTAAACCTAGCCAAAGCTAGGGAAGCAGGAAAGAAAACACAGGTAACTAATACCGTACAATAAAATGTCAAAAACAGATGAAAAGTTTTTAGTTGACAGACTAGAAATGACAGAAACAGAAGGCTTTATAGATTTAGTTGCCGATTTAAAGAATTTAGAAGAAAGTATTGGTAATTTAAACAATATTAATTCTGAACAAGACCTTTGGGTAATCAAAGGTCAGTTGCGTATCATAAATTTCATTGTAAATTTAGAAAATGCAACACACCTAGCGTTGGAAGAACTCCAAGACGGAAATTCAACATAAATCAACCTTCACAATCCTGAAGAGGACGGAGAACACAATGAGTGAAAGTATAGTAGTAGATGAAGCACCTCTACAAGAGGAACCGATAACAGAAACACAGGAAGATCAAGTAACACAAGAGGCACAGACGGAGGAAACTTCACAATCTGAACCTGATATTCCTGCAAAGTATGCTGGTAAATCAATGGCAGAGGTTATTGAAATGCAACAAGAGGCTGAAAAGCTAATGAGTAGACAGGCTGATGAACTTGGCCAACAAAGAAAGTTAGTTCAAAGTTTACTTGATGCACAAAATAAAGCTAATGAAGCTGCTCCACCAGAAGAACCTGTAATACAGGAGGACAACTTTTATGACGATCCAGTTTCGGCTGTGAATAAAGCCATAGAAAACCACCCTGATGTTATAAAGGCCAGAGAAGAAAGAATGGGTAACATGCAGAAGCATAATTTGGAGGCTTTAGACAAAGCATATCCAGAATGGCAGAAAACTGTTGCAGATTCTTCTTTTCAAAAATTTATTGGTGATAGTGCAACCAGAACAGAAATGTTTCGTAAAGCTGATACTGAATATAGATCAGATTTAGCAATTGAACTTTTTGATTGGTATTCTCAGACTAAATTGTCTGGAGCCACACAAGAAGCAGTAGCTGAAGAAAAGTCTAAGATTGAGAAACAGATGAAACAAACAAGTTCTGAAAGCAGAACATCATCAGATTCTGTAGGTGGGAAGAAGGTTTACCGTAGAGCTGATTTAATCAATCTACAGGTAACAGATCCTAACCGATACGCATCGTTGGCAGATGAAATTCAGTCAGCATACGCAGAAGGAAGGGTTAAATAATAATACTATAATAGGAGAAGTAAAATGGCTTTGGGTACAAACCAAGTAACGACTGCCGTAGCTAATAACTTCATCCCCGAGTTGTGGAGTGATGAAGTAATAGGTGCGTATAAGTCAAATCTAGTGGTTGCCAATTTAGTTACTAAGCTATCTCACAAAGGTAAAAAAGGCGATACTATCTATATCCCTGTACCAGCGAGAGGAAGTGCAAGTGCTAAAGCAGCAAACACACAAGTAACACTATCAGCAGCTACCAACACAAAGGTAACTGTGTCTATCGACAAGCACTACGAATACTCAAAATTAATTGAGGACATCGCAGAGGTACAAGCACTAGCAAGTATGCGTAAGTTTTATACTGACGATGCTGGTTATGCTCTTGCCAAGCAAGTTGATACTGATCTTTTTGCTCTTACAGAAGGGTTTCAAGGTGGTACAGTAGGTGGTGCAGCAGCAGCATCTTTCGAGAAAGCAGTAATTGGTTCTAATGGTAGCACAGAATACACAGGTAATTCATCAAACGCTGCTGACATTACAGATGCAGGTATTCGTAGAATGCTATTAACTCTGGATGATGCAGATGTACCAATGGACAATCGTGTAATGGTAGTTCCACCAATCTGTGCTAATGACATGCTAGGAATCAACAGATTCACAGAGCAGCAGTTCATTGGTTCTGGTGATGCTATTCGTACTGGTAAGATTGGTCAAATCTACGGTGTTGATGTTTACATTTCATCAAACTGCCCTTCAGCAGCAGGTAACTCTGGTGCAGATAGAGTAGGTACTTTGATGCACAAAGATGCTCTAGTACTAGCGGAACAGGTTGGCGTCAGAAGTCAGACTCAATATAAACAGGAGTATCTTGGTGACTTGTTCACTTCAGACACTATTTACGGTGTAGCTGAGTTGAGAGATGATGCAGGTGTTGCGTTTGTAGTACCAGGATCTTAATAGTTAATTAAGATGTAACCCCTTCTCACGAGGGGGTTATTCTGAGTTAATTAGGAGTTTACATGCCCTTCTACGATTTTAAATGTCAAGATAATCATGTGAGTGAAGAATTACGCTCTTATGATGAAATGAAAATGGGTATTGAATGCCCTAAATGTGGCAAACCTGCCCAAAGAATATACTCAATAAACGATGTTAGACCTAGTTATGGATATGAAATGACTAGATTTGCCATGAGAGAAAAGAAAAGACTAAGCAAGGATAAATTTAATGGACATATTTGAAGATACTACAGGCTCAGACTCTACAGATTTGCTTGAAATAGATCGTTTTAAAGCAAAAATACAAGAGATATGGACAAGGATGCTGACTGAGTGTTATTCGCATTACTATGACGAGGATGATGAAGATAGTCCTTCTATGGATGAGTTTATGGAAGCTAATGCCCTTAAATTTGCTAATGACCCTGAACCTGAAACTGAACTAGACACATTGATGGACATGCTAGATGGTCTTATGGATGAGGATGAAGAATTAGAAAGTGTTCAGGCAGAAGGTAAAGCACCAACTTATGGCGGTAAACAACTATCTTCTCACAATGAATCAAGCAAAACGGAGAAAACAAATTATGAATATAACCACAAAAGCACAAAGACTCCAAAAGAGTCTAGTTCTGGAGTTAAAGGTGGTTCGTATGTGGGTACGCCTACAGGTCAAATCAGTAAAAGAAAAGATGCAAAAGTTATTACAAAGTATTCGCCACTTGTCAAAGAAATCAAAGACGAGTTAATTGCTTTAGCAGAAAGACAAAAGATTGGTCGCAGAAAGATGAGGTTTAGGCTCTAATGGCAAGATTGCAATGGAGAAAGCAAAAAACTCTAGCTATGTTAGCCAACAGAAGGCAGTTTCAAAGAGAGTTTGATCCTGATGAATCTTCTGCTCAAGAAATAGAACTAGAACAAGGTGGTTATCTTGTTATTGAATCTTCACAAGCAAATACACCTAACTACATTATTACGGAGTAAATATGGCAACAACTAAAGTATCAGCCTTATCAGCAAAAACCTCATTAGCAGGTAGTGAGGAACTATTAATTAATGA
>Ga0315315_10000508_pt1 | contig 32934 bp, 31 predicted proteins | sample M140m3416metaG_FD_203699 | JGI IMG/M metagenome (GOLD analysis project Ga0315315, IMG submission 203699) | Ammonia-oxidizing marine archaeal communities from Monterey Bay, California, United States - M1 40m 3416 | ecosystem: Environmental > Aquatic > Marine > Intertidal zone | place: USA... | reverse complement strand
ACGTTTAGCAGATAAAATTGGCAATAGAACCAAAGGCATTACTTTAATACAATCTCTTCTTTTTAGATTTACTCTAGGTTTATCATTTTTATTATTTAGCAATTGCATATTATAACTAAAACTACTAACACAACTAATAAAAAGAAAACCAAGTACAATACTCTTCAACATTTTATAATTATCTTAAATTAGTTTTATATATATTTACATGATATCATATGAACGCAATTGATTTATATCATATTCTTCTTTAACATCTACTTTTAAGTTTTTTAACATCATTTTATAATCATCCCCATTAACCTCATTTCCAGACGGAAAGATTACCCCTTTTACAGGAGTTTTAAGCATCTTATCAATTGATAGTGGCTCTTTATCATCCTTATAATCTTCACCAAAGAAACATTCTTTTACACTTTTACCCATTTCTTTGCATGTTTTGAGAGATTGATACATATCAACAGGTTGTGCAGTATCTTTATAATAAACTTCAAATGTTTTTTTAGCACCATTATTAGTATCCGCAGCAGCAACAAGTACATCAGCTAGATCCATTCTAGAAATAATACCACTTTTAGAAATACCTTGATTGAACTCTACTTCTTTGACACCCCTGCGTTCTCCTGGCGATAACATTCCTGGTCTTACAATTGTATAACTCATATCATTAGGTGTATTTTCATATAATACTTTGATACGTTCTTCGCCAACTTGTTTTTTATAACAGTTTTCACAACTAGCAACACCTCTATCAATAGCTTCACCCATTTGTTCTTTTCCTTTTTGGCATTTTGCACATATTGAAGATACTACAACAAGACGTTTTACACCACAATTGATTGCTTCTTTTGCCACATTTACAAGTCCAATATCTTCTACATCATAACTTGGTTCTGCAACAATGCCTTCTTCTTCATTTTTCTTCATTTCATCATAACTTTTAGTCCCAGGTGTTCCTGTTAGTTTTACTTTTGGTCGCGATGCAGCACAATAAATAACAGATTCTGCATTTTTCATAATATTTTTGAGAGTATCTGGTTTAATTACGTCAGCAATAGCAGAAGTAACTCTATCTTTATCTTTAATATTGTCAATTACTAGTGTATTAATACCCGCATGATCTCTATCAACAATATTTACTTTACGACGTGTCACTGCAACAACATTAAATCCTTTTTCCAATAATGCTCTTACCGTATCACCTCCTGTATATCCGGATGCACCAAATACAACAGCTTTCTTTGCAATTGACGCATCTGCTTTTTGAGGATTACTCATTATAGTAAGTATAGAATATGATGCTAATGGAGCTAATTCAATAAAATTACGGCGACTAATATCATTTTGAAATCTAGCATTTAATTTAGTTAGCGCAGGTTTATTTCTAAGTATTTTATTATGGTTTAAATTATTCAAAGGTACAAAGGCATTTGCATAAATAGCAAGGGATAATAATAAAATTCGTTTAAGCATTTTATATATATAATAACATATTTTTATATATAAAACATATTAATATTAAATATATTAATATGAAAAATATAGCATTTTGGTCTAATCAATTAGGTGAAAGGGGAACTGAAATAGCGATGTACGATTATGCTTATTATAATCAAACACTATTAAATAATAAATCATTTATTTTTTATGAAATAAATAATGATAATAATAATTTAAATGTTATAAATAAATTTGCTAAACAATTTAAAGTAATTGGGGTAAATGAATTCAATGACGTAGACAATTATTTAAAGTTATATAATATTGATATTATTTATATTATAAAATCTGGTCATAATGATGGAAGACTTAGTAAAGTAGCAAAAAATATTATTCATTGCGTTTTTACATGCAATGAACCACATGGAGATGTATATTGTACAGTATCAGATTGGGTTAAAAATAACAAAAGATATGACGTTGATATAAATAATATATTAACATTACCTCATATTGTTAGTTTACCAGAACATAAAAAAGACATGCGTGAAGAATTAAATATTCCAAAAAATGCTATCGTATTTGGTAGACATGGTGGTAACAACACTTTCAATATAAGAAGTGTCATGGGATTAGTTTACGATATTGCTAAAAATAATAATAATATATATTTTTTATTTGTAAATACACAGAAATTTTGTCCAGATTTACCAAATATAATTCATTTAGACATTATAGTAGATTTAAATAATAAAAGAAAATTTATAAATACATGCGATGCAATGCTTTGGGCAAGAAGTGATGGAGAAACATTTGGATTATCAATAGCAGAGTTCTCAATATGTAACAAACCTGTTATTGCGTGTAAAACAGGAGATTTGGCTCATGTTGAATTATTAAAAGATAAAGGTATATGGTATAATAATATATACGAATTAAAAAATATTATTACAAAATTTAAAATAAATAATGATATTGATTATAATGTATGCAAAGAATATTCACCAGAAAAAGTAATGAATATATTCAATAATATAATAACATTTTTGAAATAATCTTTTTATAATATAGAACAAATGTCAAAGGTATATAAAAAAACTGGGAAAGAAAATGTTTGTGGTAAAGAAAAAACAATTTATGAATTGGACGATGAAAAATACATAAAACAAAAAGGGAAAAAAGGCGAAGTATATATTGAAGTTAAAAAGTATGTTGAAAAAAAGAAAGCAAAAGGGGAATGTTTAAATCCTCTGCTTGATAGAAGATTACAAATATTAAATAAAATATTGAAAAAAAGTTCAGCTGTAAAAGAAGTTGTAGATACTAGTTCTGCAAGACGCCGTGCTAGTTCCGCCCGTAGAGCTAGTTCTGCCCGTAGAGCTAGTTCTGCGAGACGCCGTGCTAGTGCTGCCCGTAGAGCTAGTTCTGCAAGACGCCGTGCTAGTTCTGCCCGTAGAGCTAGTTCTGCAAGACGCCGTGCTAGTTCTGCCCGTAGAGCTAGTTCTGCGAGACGCCGTGCTAGTTCTGCCCGTAGAGCAAGAGAAGAAAATGTTCTTAATATTACAAATAGTTCCTCATTTAAATTATCACCAGGACGATCGCGAACACCTGTAATTGTTCAAGCACCTAAAAGATTCACATTATCAGAATCAAGAAGATCTAATAAACCAGCAAGCTCTATAAAAAAACAATGTAAAGTTAATTGTGAAAAGAATGGTAAAGTTTGTAATACCAAAACAGGGCGTTGTATAAAACCCAAAAAGGAAAAATCAGTAATTGTAAAAAAAGCCAAACTTGAAGTTTTTGCTGAAAGACCATGTAAACAAGATTGTACTGCTCTAAATAAAATATGCAAGGTATCAACTAGACGATGTATAAATCCTCCAAAAGCTAAACCAAAAGCAACAGCAGCAAACTTTAAACCCTGCAAAAAAGAATGTGGAGAAGGAAGAAAATGTAACTTTTTATCTGGAAGATGCATTAAACAAAAATAATAATATATAATAATAACACAATAATTAAATAATATATGAAGTTAAATTTATTGTATGATGAATTATATGACATTATTTCCAATAAAAATAATGATTTAATTAAAATGTTGTTATTTGAATCATCAACAAGTCGTTCATTAGTTGCAGCGTTTGAAGGTATTTACGACACCATATCAATAATAATTTTAAATAATAAAATTAATGTTAGAATTGATGAATATGTTAATAATGGAACTTCTAAAAAAATCTTCTTGAAAAAAAATAATGTAAATATTATAATAAATTATAACTTAAATGAAAGCGAAAATATATTTACAATAACAACATTATATTATTGTAATAATATCAATAATTAATATATTATTTTTATATATAATGGATACATTAATTGAAGTCCATTCTGATACCATGGATATATATATTAGCGAAGAAGATGATAATGATGGTAACAATAGTAATATACAAAAAATACAACAAGAACAGCAAAAGCCACGTCAAGAAGAACAACAACAGCATCCGCTGAATCCACATCAACCTATAATTAGTGTCAAAGAACTTGAAGATAAAGTAAAAGCCGCAATGGTAAAGCTACAAGAAATTATAGCTAATAAAAAAAAAGAAGAAGACTCCTTAATAAAATTACGTGAAGAAGTTGATGTAATTAAACGCGATGAATTAGAGTCGCTTAAAAATTCCAAAAAAATTTTAGAAAATAGATTAGCAAAATGTCTAGATGAACAAACAAAGAATATTATAATCGCGAGACGTTCATATCATAGTATTAATAATAAATATTGGTGGTCATCTATTTTTATTTTGATATTTTCATCAACAATTACATTTATAGAAGCTGTGAGATTGATAATAGAAAATACTGAAAGCAAAAAGATAAAGGTACTAACATACGCAATAAGTATATCTTCTATGTTTATAGGAATATTGATAACAATAATAACGGGTTATATAAAGTTCAACGATTATCAAAATAAATTGGAAATAATTAGTAGTCGTTTATCATTATTGTTACAATATCAAAAGAAATTTGAAGTAATTAAGTTTCAATTGTCTACATATTCCTTGCCAAAAAATAAGGAAAACAACGAATTAGTTCAATGTAGAAAACATAATTGTATTACAAAAGAAATATTAAAAGATTTCAGTAGTTCTCTCAACAAATTAGAAGAGGATATACAAAATAACGAATTATTAAAATATATCACTGATAAAAATGAAATAAGATATTATCGCGAATATGTTGACACTTATATTAAAGACATTATGTATAATAATTACATTAAATCATTAACATCATATGTAACTGAAAATGACAATGATGGCATAGATACCGACGATGAAGTAATTAAAAAACAAGAAATATTAGAAAAAATTACAAAAATAGCAAATATTAAAAATAAAAAGAACTCTAAATATAAGGATGTTATTGATTATGAAATATTTAAAAATATAAAAGAACTAAATGAACTCAAAGAAATTAAAGAATTTAATGAAAAACAAAAATATGATGTATAAAATTATTTTATATATAATAACTATATAGAAATGTCTGGTAATTCGGAAGAACTTAATTTGTTAAAAGAATTAGGTAAAATTTTAGATGATATACATGAGTTTGCTGATAATAATATAGCTAAACCAGTAAATAAGTTTACTGACGACAATATTAAAAAACCATTGAAAGATAATCTTAATATTAATTTATAGGCTTTTCAAGAGAATAATTAAGGATATTATCGTCATACATTTTTTTTATAACTGCATGCATATTAATAACATCATATTTGGAATTATGAGCATTTTCTAATTCTTTATTAAATGCAAATTTATAAATTTCTTTTAAAGAAGGATTTTTATATCTATTATATTGATTTATAATTTTAACAATGTCTTTGCAATGTTTCATCGTACATAATATAGTCTTTTTATTAATTTCTTCAATAATATAATGCTTATCTCTCCTATACAACTCCGATTTAATAACATTAATATCAAATGCGATATTATGTGCAATAATATGTGTTACATCTTTTAAACTTTCATAAAATATTTCAAAAGCTTCATTGAAATCAACACCTTTTTCCATAGATATTTCATTTGTAATTCCATGAAATTTTGTGTTTTCAATATTAAAGTTTTCCTTTTTAATGATAAAATCATGCATTTCCTTTTCATTGAATTTATCATCGGTAATCATATACGATAGTTGTACAATACGTGCTGTATCGTATCTATTTAATAGTTTATAATATGGATAATCACCCCATTTTAAATTTAAGTTTTTTGCATCGGGTAGACCGATTGTTTCTGTGTCAATAAATAAAGCCATTATTATGTAATTATAATGACAAAGTATTATATCAATTTTTAATTATGTCTGTCAAAACTTTTTTATAAAAATAGTCTACAAGAGTTTCCCATCTATAATTTTTGAGAATATTTTCTCTACCATTTATTCCATGTGTTTTTGCCAATTCTGGTTCACTTAAATATTTCCAAAATCCCAAAGCAAAATCGTGAGGATCTGTAATTTCAGCTTTACCACCAATACCATTTGATTTATTATCTAGATAATAGTATATTTTTGATTCAACTGGTATAGAATTATTTTTTGATAAATACTCGCGGATACCTCCAACATAGGAAGATACTTGTGGTTTTCCCAATCCTAAACATTCAAAAACTGTTAATTCATAGCCACCGCCATTACAATTATTACATCCGACATCACATGAATTATATAATATATTAATTTCACGGTCTGATAATTGCTGTGGCATCTGTACTTCTACAATTGTTGATTTAACATAATCCAATGGAACATCTCTAAATTTTACCTCGTTTTCTAATACATCCCATAGATTCCAGTAAGCATCAATAGAAGTACCGACAATTAGTTTTATTGGACGTTTTGTATATTCATTAACCATAAAATCTTTACATTCTTTAACATTAGCTTTATAATGCATTTCGACAAACTCAACCCAAGCAATTATAGTATGATCCCAGCATTTTCTTGGTTGATTTCTATTTAAATTTAATACCATAAAATCGTCATCATTATATTTAAAATAGGTTCTTGCAACATTTTTAGGTATAGGATAATAAATATTTGTATCAAATCCATGAGGAAATGTATATATTGGAATATCATTATTAATACCTAATTTTCGTGCAATATCTTTCCAATATGGAGTAAATGCAATGATTGCATCATAATGCTTATTTAATAATTCAATATAAGCCTTCTTTTGATAAGGATAAACTTGATCCATATATGATACTAATTTAAAGTTTTTTCTTTCAGTAATACATTCATTTATAATTGTATTTGTTAAAGATGTTGTAATCATATTGTCATTGAAAATAATTATAATATCTTGTGGATTCTTCTTGATATAATCACCAATTTCTTTTTCACCGAAACCGCTTCGTTTTGGATTTTCTGTAGCCATTGCGTCGTGTATTTTGACATTTTTAGGAATATTATCACGTAGACTTTTACCATTTGTATTAGCAACATTTTGAAATCCATACACTGTCAAATCAATATCTTTATATTCACCCAAATATTTGGATATATAATAGACAACTTTTGAATATCCATTACTTGTACCAATGGGGTATGTACCACACAACATAACACGTGTTTTATTTTTTTCAGGTGGTACCCACCAATCAATAGATTTTTTCTTGGTTTCTTCGCCAACAATTATAGTATTATTGATAAGATCTGATAAATTAACTGTCATTATTAAATGATAATTATAACATAAATCTTATATATCATTAAATAAAAATAAAATTAAACGTTTTGTTGAGATAAACCTCCTTGTGTAGGTTGTAAATTCTGCATTGGTGGCATCTGATTATAATTATAAGGCATTATATTTTGAGATGGCTGAGATGGCTGAGATGGCTGATATGAAAATTGATGCATATTCATTCCATTCATCTTGCTATTCATATATGGTTCTAGAATATGTGTTGTCTTTTTCATACCAATTTGAATTGATAATTCAACGAGATAATCACATAACAATATAATTATACCACCAACAAATAATATTATGAAAACATTTATAATTAAATTAATATTATTTTGCGCTTTTTTATTTTCTTCAATGCTTTTTGATAAAATTACTTCTCTTTTTTTGAGTTCTTCTATTTCTTTTTCTAATTTAATAGTTTTAGCATCAGGTTGTTGAGGTTCAAGATAACCTCGCGAGCCCATTGTATTAGACATTCTCATTTGATCAAAAAATGCCCTTTTTTCGTCACCGTCAATTTTCATTTCCAATGCTTTTAAATATTGGAGAGCATCAGTAGCCTTTTTTCTTTCATCAGGACTTAAATTAAAATCTGATGTATTCAATAAATTATTACCATTGTTAAAAATAGTACTAGTGTATTCATTTGTATTATTATTTGTATATGAAGAGTTGTTACTATTAGGCATATAATTTGATAATTTATTATTGGGATTGTATTTAACTTCATCATTTAAATTATTAACATCAAAATATTGTTCTAAATCTTCGTCATAATAGGGCATGATATCATTTTTAGAAGCCATATTTGACATATCAATATCTTTTGGCGAATTAAAATTTTCTTCTGTATAAACTTTCATAACATCTTTAAATTCTTTTTTGCAGTTTCCCGAAGAAGGAATTGTATATGGTGGGGCTTGAATAGGTGCACATGATTTACTAGCACTTCTAATATATTCTTCATAATCGTTTATTTTTTCACTAGAAGAAGTTAATTTACTAGTTTCTATATTTGATGGTCCCTTGCTTAAATTACTTTCTGGAATATCTCTTTGCTTGTCGCGTTTTTTCTTTTTCATTTTATCAAAACCATCCAAATTATAAGCTTCCTCAATTGTTGAATAGTACATTCTTATTTTTTTAAGATATTCTCTATTATACAAAAAGGAAAGAAAAACACAAAAAAAATATTTATATAATATAATTGTAAAGAAGGAATATGAATGATTTAGAATTCGATGATGTCCTTAATACTGTTTTAAAAGGAATCATATCGGGTTTCTTAATAGCATATTTGATAATGCTTGGATTAAGACCATCGGCTGAATATCCAGATAATATTTTAGAAATAATAGATAATCCATGGATATTTATTGTATTGATATTAGTAAATTTCTATGCAATACAATGGGATATGACTATCGGTTTATTATTATTACTATCTATAATAGCTTTATTATTAGATGTAATTATATTTACCGAAGGAGAAGTATTTAATAATGATATCAATATAGAAAACTTTAAAGAAGAAAAAAAAGATGAAGAATCATCAGATGATCCAGATTCTTCCGATGATGAAGAATATAGCAAAGATAGCAAAGATAGCAAAGATAGCAAAGATAGCAAAGATAGCAAAGATAGCAAAAATAGCAAAGATAGCAAAGACAGTAAGAAAAAGGCAAACGAATCCACAAAAAAGAAGGAAAAATCAAATCAAAATGAAGATAAAATGATAGAAAAAATTGTTGGCAAGGTTTTAAAATCTATAAAAGATAACTTGGATGATGCTTTGAATTAATAAAATTAATTATAATAAGTAGAATATGATATCAAATATTGAAGGTATAGAACCATTATCAATATTATTTTTAATATTAGTACAATTTGGAGGAAGATATCTTAAAGTAGAATTGACACCTGCTCAACAAAAAATAATTAATAATGCTATATTTCAAACAATATTATTGTTTTCAATAGTTTATATGGCAACAAAAAGCTTTGCTAAGAGTGTCATAATTGTATCACTCATATATATATCTATTAATGTTTTATTTAATGAAAACCATAAATATAACGTATTATCCAAAAAATGGCTTATTAAAGAAAAAATATTAAAAAAAAGTGATAAAAAACCATTAAAAGAAATTTATAAAAAAAATATAGAACATCTCAAATAAACTTTTTATATTGATTAAGTATTTTATTAAATGCTCCAACGTTATTGCTATTTATATCAATTACTTTTTTCATTGCTATATTCTTTTTATCTAGTTCATTATTTAAATTTGCATTATCCTTTTTTAAACTTTCAATTAGCTTAATATAATTATCATTATTATTTTGTAATTTTAAGTATTCAGTTAGTAAATTTGCAAAAAAAGAAACACCTTCGCTTTTATTAAATAATTTTAAATTTTTATTATTATATTTTCTACAATATGGACATTTATACTTTACAAAAATCTCATTTCGTGTTTCATAATGTATGTATGATTTATTATTTAACATGTTACAACATTTAATACAAATAGTTTTATTACATCTATAACAGTGTAAATTTTCAGAAGTTTTATTATCACAACATATAAAACACTCTTCTGTGTTCATTTTATACTTAATTTATATAAAATTATATAAGGATTATATGTATATATATGTATAAGCTGCTATAGCTCAGTAGGTTAGAGCACTCGGCTGTTAACCGAGTGGTCGCAGGTTCGAGCCCTGCTAGCAGCGTTATAATTTTTACATTTAATATTAAAAAAAGATTTAATATTAATCTACATATCTATAATAATGAAGTATGAAAAATTACATTGGTATCTATATACAATTTATGAGGAGCCGAAACGCAAGTTTACTATAACTGATGTAGAAAAATCTAGACGTAAGTTTACAATATCTGATGTGGAAAAACCTAGACGTAAGTTTACTATAACTGATGTGGAAAAACCTAGACGTAAGTTTACAATAACTGATGCGGAAAAACCTAGACGTAAGTTTACAATATCTGATGTAGAAAAACCTAGACGGAAGTTTAAGATTTATAATATTTAAAAAAAATATTTATTATTTAATAGATTTAGATAATGAACATTATTACATATAATAATATTGATAAATATAATTTAGATCAAAATAAAATAAACAAATTATTAACAAAAAAAGAAAAACTAATTGTTGATGATAAAAAATTTTATTTTTCACTAAATATACCAATACTTGATTATAATAATTCCAAGCAATTAAAAGGAGCAAATACGCAATATGAAACAGGATTAGACTATTCTAGTCTTCTAACAGAGAAAATAAGTGGTCTATATATATATAAACTAATTTTTTATTTAGAAAAAGATAAATATATAATTACCGATGATATAGATAAGCTTAGTTTCATTGACAAAGATGCTAAAATATTAAAATTATTTATTAATATAATTGATAAATGTGAAAGAGATTACCGTAGAATCAATGAAATACTATATGTCATTAAAAAACATGTAACATGGCTAGATTTTTTCAATAGTTATAAAATGATTGAATATTTAGATAAATTATTATATTATGTTTTATCGTACAATAATATTGTTAATGATATGATTATGATTGTATCGCGAATAATAATTATAATAGAATACGATAAAGATAAAAAAGAAAATAATGATTATGAATTATTCAAAAATCGTATTAAAGTATTTCAAAACAATATTATAAATTTAAAAGATAGTTTGGAACAAACAAGACATGGAACCATGCAGAGAATATCATATTTGGATTCGGGGACAACAAGAATATTAACGATTGTTGCCGCAATTTTTTTACCAACTTCATTTATAATATCATTATTATCAATGCCATTTAATGGAGTACCATTTAAAGGTACAAAGAATGGTTATTTTATAGTATTATCAATAATAATAGCAATATTTTTAACACTATTATATTTATTTATGGAAGATTTCAAAAATTTATTTAGAAAGCAATAAAAATAAAAATTGATATTTTTTTTAAAATAATTTAAACATAAGACGAGTTATTTTAACTACTATTATTAAGAGATATGTCAATTTATCCAGAACTATCTTACAATGACCAGAAAGTTGAAATCCAAGAGGTTAAAGGTATTCAATTTAGTGTATTGGGGCCGGATGAAATTATCAAACGCTCTGTTGTAGAAATTAATAAAACAGATACATATGCTGGTAGCGAACCAATTATTGGAGGTTTATTTGATTCGCGAATGGGAGTTTTAGAACATAATCGTATTTGCTGTACATGCGAGCAAAAGAATATTTTCTGTCCCGGTCATTTTGGACATATTGTATTAGCTAAACCAGTATTTCATGCAATGTTTTTCGATATTGTTAAAAAACTACTTAATTGTGTTTGCTACAAATGTTCTAAATGTTTAATTTCTCCTGATACACAACATAAAGATTTCAAAAATGATATGGCTAAAATCCTTTCTATCAAAAATAATCAAAAGCGATGGGAAGCATATTATAAACTTTGCAATACAACTACTAAACTACGTTCTTGTGGTGATGATGGAGTTGTTGGTTGTGGTGCATTGCGTCCGTCAAAGTTTCATAAAGAAAATGCCATGAAAATTATTGCTGAATGGAAAGACAAGAAAAAAGAAGAAAAGATTTCACAAGAATTATCTGCTGAGGACATTCTCAAAATATTCAAAAGAATTACTGAGCGCGAAATGGAAATGATGGGTTTTAATCCAAAATGGAATAGACCAGAATGGATGATATGCACTGTATTACCTGTTCCACCACCAGCTGTTCGCCCGAGTATTATTGAAGAAAACGGTCAACGCCGCGAAGATGATTTGACACATAAGCTTAGTGATATCATTAAGACTAATAACAGTATTATTGATAAAATCAATAAAGGAGCATCAGAAGATACAATTAAGTATATTACTATGCTTCTACAATATCACGTGTTTACATTTATTAATAATCAAATACCTGGATTAGCTCCTTCTCAACAAAGAAATGGTCGCAAACTAAAATCTGTATCAGATCGCATGAAAAAGAAGGAAGGTCGCATCAGAGGTAATCTTAATGGTAAACGTGTTGACCAATCAGCGCGTTCTGTTATTACACCAGACCCTTATATTAGTATTGATGAATTGGGAGTTCCTATCAAAGTAGCTATCAACATCACTTTTCCAGAAACCGTAAATCAATACAATATTGAAAAAATGCGAGAACTTATAATAAATGGTTCTGATAATTGGCCTGGTGCAAAATATATTAAAAAGAATAATACTACAATTAATCTTAAATATTCAAAGGATTTGGAGCAAAATGCCAAGGATTTGAAATATGGAGATGTAGTTCATAGACATCTTAAAGATGGTGATTTCGTTCTATTTAACAGACAACCTTCTTTGCACAAAATGTCTATGATGTGTCATAAGGTAGTTATTATGCCATATCAAACATTTCGCTTGAATGTTCTAGATACTCCTCCATATAATGCAGATTTTGATGGTGACGAAATGAATTTGCATTGTCCTCAAAGTGTTCAAACAATGAATGAACTTATGGATATTGCAGCTGTCCCATATATGATTTTAGCACCGAGAGATGGTAAACCGATTATTGAAGTTGTCCAAGATACTCTACTGGGTTCTTTTAGATTAACAAAGGATATTACAAAAATTCAAGATAAAACTTTGGCTAATATTCAAATGGTTAATAGCTACTTTGGTGGTAGTTTAAAGAAACCTGATAAAAAGTATATGTATACCGGAAAAGAAGCTTATTCTCAAATATTGCCACCTGGTCTTTACATCAATAGAAAAAATAGGAAAAATGAGAAGTTCATTATCAATAATAGTGAATTAGAACAAGGCAATCTTGATAAAACTATCTTTCATGGTATTACTACTGGTATGCTTCCAGTAATATATCATGATTATGGACCATTTGAAGTAAGAAAGTTCCTAGATAATACTCAACGTCTTGTTTGTCGTTGGCTATTAACAGCAGGATTTAGTGTTGGTATCAGTGACTTAGTTACTGATAAAGAGACAGATGAAAATCTCAAAAATAAAATCAAGGAAATGAAAACTAAGGCATATGATAAACTTGATGAAATTCGCAGAGGTACAATTGATAACAATAGTATCTTCAATAACGAAGAATATATTGAACGCGAGATCATAGGTATTCTTAATGAAACAACAAGTGAAGTAGGCAAGATTGGTTTATCACAAATTGATGAAAATAAAAACAGAATGATTAATATGGTTAAATCTGGTTCAAAAGGCAAGGAAACAAATGTTGCGCAAATGATTGCTTGTGTTGGTCAGCAGAATGTTGATGGTAAACGTATTACATATGGTTTTACTGATAGAACTTTGCCACACTTTACAAAATATGATGATGGTCCAGAAGCAAGGGGCTTTGTTAAAAACAGCTTCATCTCGGGATTATCTCCACAAGAAGTATTCTTCCATGCTATGGGTGGGCGTGAAGGGCTTATTGATACTGCTGTAAAAACATCTGAAACAGGTTATATCCAACGCAGATTAGTAAAAGCAATGGAAGACTCTAAAATTCACTATGATAATACTGTAAGAACTGCTATTGGTTCAATCATTCAATATATTTATGGTGAAGATGGTATGGATGGTTGTAAAATAGAGGTGCAAGTTATCAATACCATAGAAAAGGAGACCCTAGAAATTGACCAAGAATATCATTTGAAATCTACTGATAATCCTGCTCTTCATATGACAACAGAAGCATTTGAAACTATTAAAGCAGATACTTATAAAAAATGTACTAAACATTTTGAAGAAATGCTTGATGACAAAGAGTTTCTCATCAAATATGTATTCGCATGTGAAAAAAAGAAAATTATCAATTATCCAATTCCATTTGAGCGTATTATTAATAATACACACAAACGTCTTCAATCAATTGGTATTAAAGCATTTAAAACTGATTTAACACCAGATTATGTATTTAACGCTATTGAAAAACTTAAAAAGGATTTGTGTATTAAGAGTAATACCCAAGGTACTAAATTCTTTCATATTCTATTGAGAATCCATTTAAATCCTAAGAAATTAATATTTCATTATCATTTCACAAAAGAAATATTTGATTGGATTATTGAACAAATCAACGAATACTTTAAGCAAGCTATTGCCCAACCAGGTGAAATGGTTGGTATTGTTGCAGCACAAACAATTGGTGAATTAGGTACTCAAATGACCCTGGATTCCTTCCACGTTTCTGGTACAGCAGCGGCTGTTAAAGCAACTTCTGGTGTACCTCGTCTTAAAGAAATTCTATCAGCTACAAAGAAAACTAAGACACCAACCTTAATTATTTATATGAAGCAGGATGTCGCTAGTATTGTAAATCCCGATATGAATGAAGATGGTGAAATTACAGATTCACGCATTGATATTACAAAGAATCATGCTATGAATATCAAAAACTCAATTGAAATTACTAAATTATCTGATATATTGGAATATAGTGAAATATATTGGGATAATGGTGAATATTATGATACTAATATTGAAAAAGATCAAGGTATCATGAAAGTATACAAAGAGTTTGAAGAAATTGAAAGCAATAGTTGCAAGGCGCGTAGTAGTTCTCCTTGGGTTCTTAGATTGGTTTTCAATAAATCTAAAATGAATCTATTTGGACTTAAAATGATTGATATCTATACTAAATTAAATCTAGCATATGACAAATATATTGATTGTGTATACAGTGATGACAACGCAGAAGAATGTGTATTTAGAATAAAATTAACTGAAATGGCACTAAAAGATATTGATGACAAAGATGAAATTGCAACAATTAAAGCAATTGAACATAATATTGTTTATCAAATTATCTTAAAAGGTTACAAGGGTATTAAGAAGGTATCCTTGAATAAAAAGAAATATACAAAATATAATGATGAAAACAATAAGTTTGATAATATTGTAGAATGGGTTCTTGATACTGATGGAACAAACTTGATGGATATTCTTGCAAATCCCAATATAGATTCTTCACGAACAATTTCCAATGATATTCGCGAGATTTATGATACTCTTGGTATTGAAGCAGCTCGCAATGCTCTTTATAAAGAATTAGTTGCGGTTACCAGTGAAGGTTCTATGAATTTCAGACATATGTCTCTACTCATTGATACAATGACATACAAGGGACAACTTATGTCTATTGATAGACATGGTATTAATCGGGGTGATATTGGACCACTTGCTAAATCATCTTTTGAAGAAACAACAGATATGTTAATTAATGCTAGTATATTTGCAGAATATGATAAAGTTAATGGTGTATCTGCAAATGTAATGTTAGGACAGCAACCACCTTGTGGAACAGGTGATAGTCGTATTTTAGTAGATGAAGAACATATGATGGAATTACTAAAAGATGTAGCAGATGAAAAAGAAGAATTAGAGGATATTCAAGAGGAAGAAGAAGAAGAAACTTATAATAATTGCATTGAAAATGATTTGGATATACAATTCAATTTAAAACAAAAAGATAATAAGTGTTATAAACTACCTGAACAAAAAGTTAAAATTATATAGATGTAGTAGATGTAGAAGATGACATATCACTTGATTTAGAAGCATCCAATATTTTGTTTTTAATATCTTCGGGTGCATCTTGCAATTCCATGTAAAATGGTTCTGTTATTTCAGTATTCTTAATTATAAAATAACTTATATTTGTTTTTTCTACCTTTCTATATAACATTATTAATGGTCTTTGGTCTATATTATCATCAGCTTTGTATACTGATGTAGTTATATTTAAATCCTTATCGCCTGCGCGTTTTTCTACTTTTACACCTTTACCATATTCAGAACGATTATGTATGACAAGTATAGATATATTTAGTAATTTTGCAATATTATATATATCTATATCACCTTGATATTTTATCAAATTATTTTTAATTATATTATTGATAATTTTCTCTCTTTCTTCATAAGAACTTTTATCAAAATATGTTTCAAAGAAAATACTCAATGTTTTAAAAGATTTCTTAGTTTTATTAATACTATTCATTTCTTTTACATAAATTTGATAGAAATGAGGATCCTTGAATAATTTTCTAATACGTGATTTTTTATTTTTGTCATAATTATCTTTATTGAATACATTTAAGTAATATTCATTAGATTTTTCTATAATATCATTATATGATAGTAAATTAGTATTTAGTTTAATTGCAAGATAATCATAAAATCCTTTAATATAAGTTTCTTTATAAGTGTTTTTAATGTATCGCAATTTATACCATATTTTCTTTTTATATTTTGTCCATTTGCTGTTTAATACAGTTTCATCGCCATTAAATATTTCAGGTAATTTATTATCTACTTCCTTAATATCTTTTAGTAGTTTATAATAATCAATATTTTCTTCAATATTACTGATATTGTTAGGTAATGCTTCGTGATATTTTAATATAGTCAATGGTATCTTGTCACTTACTGTATATTGAGTAAACAATAATTCTTTACCCATATCTTTAACTCTATTTGATAATTCATTAATATAATCATACTTTGAATACAGCAATGATTTTTTATACCACATATTGATGTGCTTTTTAGATGATAATGGTATTTCTTCTATTATAATTTGTATATCTCTAATATCTTGTTTATCAAATGAAGATGATTTAAACTCACTTAATACTGTTTTTATTACTTTTCTTCTAGATTTTTTGCATAAAGAATTATAAAAATCATCTGTAAACTTGCTACCTAATAATTTATTTTTTACTTGCAATCTTAGCTTCTCTATTTTTTTTATTTTTTTGTCATTTGTTTCAATATAACTATAATATGTATTTTTATCATTGAAAGGTAATATAATATTGCTCGTGACTGTTTCGTATTTTTCATCTTGTATTTTCAACTTGGTTCTCATTAATTCTTTGGTATCTAAAACGGTTTCTCCAATATCAATTGAAAAACCTAGTTCTTTAATACTATTAAATCCCTTGTTAAATTTATCATATGTATCTTTAACAATTTTAATATTAAATTCTTTATCAATTATATCATCATAAAATATGACATTTTTAATTTTATATTCACTTATTAAAAGTGGTAATATTATAATAGACTGTGAATTAAATTTCAATAATGTATTATTTTTCAAAATTATTTTATTTATAGTATAATCAGTATTTATTATTACGGATTCAAATGTAAATAATTCACTTTCTTCTTTTAATAGTTTATTAAGAGCAGCTATATTATCTTTGTTTGTAAATAGCCCAATATCATAATCTTCAAAATTATTCTTTTTTGTGCAATTTATTAATATATCCTTTATTACTTTAAATTCTTCTAAATTAAATAGTTTTTTATCTGCTTTCATAGTAATTGATTTAGATACCAGAGGTTCATAATAATTATTTTCTTTAATAATCATTATAAACTTAGGGCTTTTATCTAAATATGCATATAAATCTATAAATCTAGTATAATAAGGGCATATCATATTAACTTGAATATTTTGATCTATTTTTTCAATATCCCATAATACAATTAATTTTTTATAAATTATTGCAACTAATGAATTTAAATATTTTACAGTTTTATCAAACGGATAATTATCAGCTGATAAATATTTAATAAATTTTAAGTAAGATTTGTATATATATAAATATCTTGATTTTTTATAATTACTCTCCTTAGTATTATCACTCGCACCTGGAACATCTAATAAAGACTTTTTAAACTTTTTGTTAAATTTAAGAAAATCATTATACAATTCAACATTATCTTCGGCTATTATTGGTTCTAAATCAACAAAATCCTTGCAAACATTTCCATTATCAAGTGACAAAAATGTAATTAAATCCAAATTTTCTTTAATCTCTTTAATAAATTCTTCCTTTGTTTTACCCAGAGAGAATGCAACAACATTTATTATATTATCATATTTAGCTGGTATATCTTTTTGATTAATTAAACTCTTTCTTAATATACATTCTCTTTTGTTAATATTATTTGGTGAAAGACATTGTTTACTATATTCTTCGCTATTATCTGGTTTTAATATTTTATATAATTCTCTTGCAATATCACCATAACGACCCTTATATGGAAGAGGTATTTTATTCATAATATAATTTTTGTCATCATCATCAGATTTTGATAATTTTATAGATTTTTCTTCTGATTTTGCTTTATCAGGCTTATCAGATTTATCTGATTTTTTGGAAGGTTTTGCAGGAGTTTTAGGTTTATCATCTTCTTTTGGTTTTTTCTTACCACAACATGGTAAATTAATATTTTTAATTAAATAAGCATATCTAGGTTTGTTAGCATTTTTCATATCTTCATTTAATTTCATTGGCTCCTCATTATCACCGGGACATTTTGGATTTTCTTCGCTTTCATTTAATGGTATTTTACTAACAGGACACCACAATCTCGGACATGTATAATAGTTTTTAATATCTGGATTACTACCATATTCAATAATGTTATCAAAATATTTATCATATCCTTTCGCTTTTATTTCATCTAGTTCTTCTTTTGACAAAACAACTGGTTGATGTTCTCTTTGACATTTGCGTGATTTATTATTATCTTGATATAATTCTTTATCAGCATTTCTTAAACGATTAATCAAGTAATTTTTAAATTCTACTTTTTTCACACCACCTTGAAACTTTGAAAAATCATCAAAATCCATATCATCGTCTAGTAAATTTTCGTCAGATGACTTTGATGAAGATTTCTTTGGTTGTGGTTCAGGTGTCTTTTCTTTTTTAGGAACAACAACTGCTTTCTTTTCAATTACTCTTGTTTGTTCAATGATTTTAGTTAGCCAAAATTTAATATTATCAAGTTCATAATATGATTTGCAATTTTTAATATCTATTTCAAATCCACTACCACTTTTTTTGACAACAATGTAAGTCCCTTCAATTATATTAGGATTTTTATCTAAATTATTAAATCCAATATCACCAATTAGCTGCAATTCTTGTTTAACTAATGTAACAGATTCTGTTTTAGTATATCCAAAAGCCATAAGTTCTTTTACAATATCATCTTCTGAAACACCAACTATAATTCTTGATTTTATATAAGAAGTAACATCAAATTTGTTATTTAATACATCATTTACCCTTTTGTAAGCATAATATCCACTATTTTTCTTTTTTTCATTTTTAAATATAATAGCCTCAAATATATTTGAAAATGTACCTATTTTTTTTATCAATGTTGGAAATTCAATATTATCAACCATAAATTTAACTCTAAGATTAATATCATTTTCAATAAAATCTGTTTTAGTTGTAATGTATTTTCCAATATAATCCGTTAATTCTTTTTTATCTTTAATAATCTGTTCAATTTTATTTCCATTATCAATAGGGTATTTAAAGTTTATAATGGCATCACTTTCACTTATTGAAATTTTAGATGTCTTGCCTTTATAAAATATATTTAGTAATTCTTCTTTTTGATTTATTATATTAAAAATAAAAGATAGTTCCTTTTCATTTGTATAAGAATGTTCTTTAAACAACTTATATATAGCATTATTATTATTAACTAATTGTATTATTTGCATTTTTTCATTAGTTTCTAGTTTATCAAATAGCAAAATAAGAGCTTCCATATCATTTAAACTAGTTTTAAAAGTAACATCATTATACTCTTCTAATGATAACTTTGCATATTTAACTTCTTTGTTATATAAACTAACTAAAATTTCTTCATTTTTAATTAATTCTTTAACCTTTTTAGTAAAATCTGGTTTTTTTATTGTTTTATCAAAGTAATATTTAATATCATATTTAAAATCGCTGTAAAATACTAAATTCAATTCAGTTTTTTTTAATAAACCATATTTATTTGATAAATCAATTGGTTCTTTCAATGATTCTGAACTTCTATCCTTTGATTTAAACGGATTTACATCATAACCAGACCATTTAATTTCTTTAATATCATATAATAAATTATCCTTATCCCAAAAATAAAAAGGTAATTCAATATCTTTATCTTTTTGTAATATATAATAAACTATTTTATTAAATGCGTCTTCATAATTATTATCTTGGAAAATATGCTCATTTATTACTACATAACTTGATTTATATGTGTTAGCTTTATTAGCATCAAAAACATAAGTTATATGATTAGTTTCAGATAACCATCTTTTAACATATATTGGTTTTAATAAATCCATTTATAATATGTGTTATCTAATTAAATAATATATTATTATAGAGTAGTAATTATTTAAAATAAAATGGCTTCATCTGGGATGTTAACTGAAAAATTAATATTAGCACTCAATAGTGCAAAAGATGTTGTAAAATCAGAAGATAGTCAAATAGTTAAAAAGCTTGTGACTTCGTTAAATAATAAAGAGTCTTTTTCAGATGATTCTACTATGGATGAATTAAGAGCTGCTGTTGAAGCAAGACAACAAGAAAGAGAAAATGAAGACGAAGTAATATTAGGAGTTGAACCAGAAGAAGAAACTACTGAGGAACCAGCAGAAACTACTGAGGAAACTACTGAGGAAACAACCGAAGAAACAAAAGAAGATGAAGATATTATGAGTAAATTTAAATGGGTTTTAATAAGTATTGGTATATTTGTATTTTTAATAATTCTAGGTAGTATATTTTATTGGTATTTTTCCTCACAACCAGAAGAAACTATAATGCAACCAAAAAGTAATATACAACCTGTTAGTACAACACCTCCTCCTCAAAATGTAGAAGTTGAACCTGCACGAAACTATTCATACTTACCTTTCATGAGCGCTGCAGCTGTCCCTAATGTAAATAAATCAAATGAATTAGAAAAACAAGAGCAAGAAAGAAAAAGAATGGAGCAAGAAACAGAGCTAAAACGTATTGAAGAACAACAAGAAAGATTAAAACAAGAAGAACAAAGAATAGAAGAAGAAAAAAGAATAGAAGAAGAAAAAAGAATAGAAGAAGAAAAAAGAATAGAAGAAGAAAAAAGAATAGAAGAAGAAAAAAGAATAGAAGAAGAAAAAAAATTACAAGAAGAACAAAAAAGAATAAGAGATGATAAAGAAGAGCAAGAAGAATTAATTACGCAAAGTTTAGATGATGATAAAGAATTAGATGATAAAAATAATTCTAGTTATAATATGAATAGTACCGCATATACAGATACATCATCTTCATCAAGCGAATCTTCTAATGATGAAAATAAAAAAAATTTAAAAGGAGGTAGAACAAAAAAACAAGCTAAGCAGGCTAAACAAGTTAAACAAGTTGCTAAAAGAAAATATGTTAGAAAAACTAAATAAGCCCTCTATAATAATCTAAATTTTCTTTAATAAAATTATTTAAATAAAACCCAACATATATGCCTATTACTAATATTATTATTGTAATTACCGAATTAGAAAATACATAATATATTAAATATATTATAAGTACAATAAGTGGCGAATAATTACTTATTTTTTCAAAATATAATGATAAATTTTCCATTTAATTATATAAAACAAAATAAATTAAATTAAATAATAAGTGGTTTAATATGACCTACGCGAATATTTGTATTGATCATTATTTGATATCCAGCTTTGTTAATATTTTTAGAAAATGCTACATCTTCGCTGCAAATATCTCTAATTTTTTTTCCATCTTCACATTCAATTACTTCTAGTTCAGAATCAAAATATGGATATTTTAGTTTATCAAATACTTCTTTTTTAACAGCCATAAAACCCATGCCTGAATATACTACTGGGTAGTACTTGAACTCGGTTTCTTTTTTCCAAGTTTCAATTTCATCAGGTGTGCAAAATTTGAAGCTTCCATTCTTTTTAAAATGTTCTATATCCCAATCCTTTACAAAAGCATAATTTGTTAAATCTGACATTCTATACATTCCTGCCACAACAGGATGTTGTTCTGTTGATTCAATTAGTTCAACAACTTGATCTGGTGTAAATACAATATCGCTATCAATTGTAATCCATACATCAAAATCTTGATTATTGAAAGGTTTTTGATCTTCCCCTCTTAAAGTATCAAGTCCCAAAGTATGCATTCTAACAAATGAAACAAAAGAACCTGTTGATGGCGATATCATTATATCATATTTACGCATATCCCATAGCTTACTAATAGTTGCAGTCCAAGCAATCAAAAATTTAGAACTAAAATTATCGCCAGGGAGAGCAAATATGATTTTTTTTAGTTTTGGTACTTCATTAACAACAGTATTTTCAACAATTTTGTTTTCTTCTTCCATAATAAATTATTAAAGTAAATAACTTCTTATATCATTTTAGTGAAATTAATTTGTATAAAAGCTATATAAAATATACTCACATAATAATAGATAAGTTTAAATGTCTAATAGTGACATTGTATATAATTTGGAAATAGATTCTTTATCTCCGCGTTGCAGTCAACCCGATAAAATAAAACAGAATCTAAAACCACATCAGTTGGCATGTATGTATAAAGCTATTCATATGGAAAATATTGGTTCCGTAAATTACAAAATAAAAAAACATAATGATACATATGATAATATTAAAATATCAACAAATATTGGCGTACTAGGTGATATTGTTGGATATGGTAAAACATTAACAGCATTATCAATTATTGCTCATAATCCATTAAATAATATACATATTAATGATATTATGGTTAATAGTTATCATAGTAATAAGGCTTATAATTATTTTACAGCTGTATCTAGTAATAAGAAAACTCCAAATATTCAAGAAATGATTTCATCTACATTGATTATTGTTCCAAGGGGACCCGTTTATGTACAGTGGGAAAAAACACTAAAAAACAATACATCATTAAAATATATTGCAATTGATAGTTTAACTTATATTAAAAAGTTTTTGCCCGAATATACATTAAATAATGAAAGAGAAATCATAGATTATTTTAATCAATATGATGTTGTATTGATTAAGAATACTACACTATCAAGATTTCTAGATTATTATAATAATAGTTATAAAGACAAGTTTATCAATAGATGGAAACGTATTATAATTGACGAATGCCATGATATAATTAATAAAATAGAAATATTTAATTATTTGTTTATCTGGTTGATAAGTGGCACATATATGAATGTATGTGATAGATACTCGTCAAGTTCTTACTCGCAATACTATAACATTAAAGATATATTAAAAGAAGAATATATTGATTACTTGTTGGTAAAATGTAATAAAAATTTTGTTAGAGAAAGCTTTAAAATCCCTGCAATGACTGAGAAATACTATTTATGTAAAATGTCTAAATATTTAAAAGCTATCAAAAATTATATTAATCAAAGTGTTTTAGAAAAAATCAATGCTAATGATATATCAGGTGCAGTTAAAGAATTAGGTGGTAAAAATGATACAGAAGAAGGTATTGCTAAGCTAATATGTGCTGACATGAATAAATCAATATATAATAAACAAAAAGAAAGAGAATATGTATTGGGATTGGATATATCAGAAGAACAAAAAGCTAATAAAATTAAAAATATAGATGCTGAATTAAAAATATTAAAAGAGAAATTAAAAGATTTAACAGAAAGAATAACAGAAATCAAAAGTAAAACTTGCTCAATTTGTCTAGATAATATAAAAGACCCTGTATTATTAGATTGTACTCATATATTTTGCGGTTCTTGCTTAATGCAATATTTAAATAATTCAAATATTATATATAAAAGATGCCCTGAATGTAGATGTGAAATAAAAAGTACTGAAAATTTAACTGCTATTATATCTGAAAAAGAAGAAAATGAAGTTGTAGAACTAAATAAATATGATATGATTGGTAAAGGTCTTTTAAATAAAGAAGAGACTTTATTGGAGATTATAAAAAATAATGATAAAGGTAAGTTTATAGTATTTAGTAGAGTAGATTCCTTTGCAAAGATAATAGAAGAACTTAATAATAACAATATAACATATGCATCTCTTAAAGGTCATACATCTCATATGATGAATGTATTAAATAATTTTAAATCAGGTAAAGTAAAAGTAATATTATTAACAACACAATATGCAGGTTCTGGTATAGATATTAGTTGTGCAAGTGACGTTATTATATTACATTCAATGGACATTGATAAACAACAGGCGATTGGTAGAGCACAACGCGTTGGTAGACATGATTCATTAAATGTCCACAATCTATGTTACGATCACGAATTACCATCAGTATCATGAATATTTATTTAATATATATATATAAATTAGAATATATTCATGGATAAAGGAGGTTTTCTTCCTAAAAAATTAGTAAATATGTTTAGACGCAAACCTAAAAATAGGCTACCTCAACAACTTGGTATATCAAAAATATCAAAAGGTCAAAGTGTTAGTATAAATGATATTAACCGAGATAATAAATATGTTATTTCTGTAACATATCCATCGGGTACAAAAAGGGTATTTAATGATGTAACAATCAAAGATTACACATTATCAAAAAGTAAGGTAACAAGTGTATTATTTGTTTATAACAAGCATTATGAAGAGTTTAAAAGAATAGATGGTAAATCACCGTCCCCGCGTACAATTAGAAATTTTAGTTCCATTAAATTTTATTATACAAATGAAAGTAATCCTATATCTACTAATTTTTCTTTAAATTTAAAAGAAACTACACCAAGAACTGCGACATTAGTAACTAAACGTACTAAATCAAGTTCTAGAAAAACTAAGGTTGCACCAGGTCCAGCTCTACATAGTAATAGTGATTTCTTAAAGGGTGGAAAAAAGTAAATTAAATTAAAAAATTGATTATTTTTATCTTTATTAATTTATACAAATTATAGAAGGTTTTTATTGCAAAATGGTAGATGTTCTCAATGCACTGACTAGGCCGTCCTCTATGTTGAGGACTTCTGGAACTCTTAGTACCAAGCGAAAAAAATATAAAGAAGGTACTGAAAGTTTTAATGAAAAAGAGTTAGGATGTTTAACTTCAAAATACTTTGAATGTAATGATAATATGGTTGCACGATTTTCCAGTGAAAAACAAAAAGAATATCTTAGTATTGCAGCAAAAATAGCTGAAAAATCACCTATGTATCCTCACAAACATGGTGCAATAATTGTATATAAAGATAAAATTATAGCATCAGGATATAATTATTATATGGGAGATTTCAGTATTCATGCAGAAGTTGCTGCCATATCCAAAATTAAAAAAAAGCAAAAACATATACTCCGTGATTGCGATATATATGTTGTTAGAATTGGTCCAAAAAGTTTCAATAATCCATTGAAATATTCTAGACCTTGTCCAAATTGCCAAGATACTATTATAAAAAATAACATTAAAAATGCATACTATTCTACATCATACGAATATGACGATATTAGAAGTACAATTCATAAAAAGAATGAATGTGAATGTGTGTTTAGTTAATTATAATGTTAGAGAAACTTTTGGTATTATACGTTTTATGTTCTTTTTTACAACAGTTGTTCTATCCTCTTCAAAAATACGTTTAAGTAATTCTTCGCCTGATAAATCATTATATTGCATTATTTTACTTTTTATATCACCCATTTTGATTGGCACCTTGCATTCTTTTACATTAGTTTTAATACGACCATGTTGTGTATTTAAATCATTATATTTATAATCAAACATAAACTTCTCTATTTTTCCATTTAACACCCTTTGATAATTTTTTCTTTCTTTTATTGCTGTTTGTAATTTACGAATTTGGTCGTCATATTTAAACCAATCATTTACGAGATTTTTAAAAGTTTCTAACTCTTCTGCTGATGGTTCTACGCGTTCTTCATTAATAACATCATCTACAACCGATGAAGATTCTGCCATTTTTAATAATTAATATACTATATTTAATCCTTAAATTATTTTAATATAAACATATTCAATGATTTAGTTTTTCTATCTCCATTATATTCTTCTATTAATTTACCATTTTTATACTTTAATATAGTTGGGAAACCTTCAATATTTTTCTTGTATTTTACTTGCAATAGATTTATATTATTAGCTTCAACGTTTATTATAGCTATTTCTTCGCTTTTATCATATTTTTTAGATAAACGTTTCCATACTGGCTTTAGCTTTAAACAATGACCACACATATCCGAATGATACAATATAGTTACTTTATTATGTTGTTTTAATATTTTATGAACATCTTTTTTACTATCTTTGTTGAATTCAAATATCATTGTATCTAATTACTTAATATTATTTTTATTTAGTTAATAGTAGAATTATGCGTGACTATTTTATGCTTGACAGTGAAGAAGATTATAATATGAAAGATATAAGTTCTAAATTATCGTGTGACAATATGTCATTATTATCAAAAGGTTATACAGAATATCAAAACAGAAACTTTGTTGATAAAATACAAATGGAAAGATGCGTATTTAATAATAATTATCATAATGATATTTATAATATTAAAACCAATGAAAGTGAACTTAATAAAGGGTTTACTGTAAATAAAAAGAGTTGTATCTATAAACGACCAGTTTTTGATGAAGGTGAATGGGTAAATCAATATGATATATCTAATACATACAAAAATGGAATGAGTTCTGGTAATTTATTCAATTATCAATCAAAAGCAAAAACTAATTTCAATTCTAATTATAATGACCAATGTAATAGGAATGGCGAAGACTTTTCATATCTGGGTGAATGTAAAAAAGGTCCATTTGCAACATATACACAAACATTTACTAATAGTTATGATAGTTGTATATAGTATTATAGTAATCGTCTATAAACATTTTAACAATTTTATATTTATCATAGCTTATTTTTTTCCCCAAATCTGTTTTAATATGTTGCATTAAAATTGTTGTGCGATGCTCTATATTTTTTATCACAGTATCTATATCACTATTTCTTTTTACAATACCATATGTGAAATATCGTGATATTCCCATTGATCCTAATGATTCAATTCTGTCTGCATCTCTAATACAATCTAGCTGTTTATTTAAATTATAATCAATACATTTAGTATTTGTATTTTTCATTTCAATTTCTTTTGATAAACTTATATTACATGCTAAATATACAACTTTATTTGTTGTATGTGAATCAACAATACCTTCAATGAAGCTTCTTAATTTATCTTCTTGACATTCTCCATTATTATATTTGTGATCACATATATCATGAACTAGTGCTGCAAGCATAACTTCAAAAATTTCATTGTCATTTAATTTTTCAGAAATAGCAATTTTAGTTGCTAAATTTTTCACTCTAAGTGCATGACTAAAATTATGAGATTCATCATAATTATTCATTATTTCCTTAGCAAATAATTCAGTTTTATTTATTGCATTAAAATCCATACTATTCATAATGCACATGATAATATATATAATATTTGATAGCGTATCATTTTTTAAAAATTGATTTTATATATTTATAATAGTTAAAATAATATAATGCAATACGTGGGTGCACATATTAATCGTGATAAAACAATTGTAAAAACAATGGAAAATATTAAGAATGCCGGTGGAAATGCATTGCAAATATTTGTATCAAGTCCACGCAGTACAGCTTTAACAGATATGGCAAAATATAATAGTGTTTCTCGCGAAATTAAAGAATATCTTAAAAAAAATGACTTTAAATTAGTTATACATTCTCCTTATGTTATTAATGTTGCATCGGAATTTAAAAATGGTAAACGTACATTAACAATTGACGAATGCTATTGGATAAAAACAATAATAAATCAATTAGAAATATCAGATTTAATAGGATCAATTGGCGTTGTTCTTCATGTTGGCAAACATGTCAAGCTATCCTATAATGACGGGCTAGAAAATATGAGAACAGCTATTAAGTATGTTTTAAATGATATTTCAAAAAAAAAATTAAATACAAAATTAATTCTAGAAACTCCTGCTGGTCAAGGAACAGAATTACTTACAGACTTAAAGGACTTCATTAAATTCTACAATAGTTTTACAAAAGATGAACAAAAATATTTAGGTATTTGTCTTGATACTGCTCATACATGGGCTCTTGGATATGACCTAGATGAAGCGTATGATTTATTATTTAGCAAAAGCAATGCCAAAAATATTACATTAATACATCTTAATAATAGTCTAGTTAAAAAAGGTGCTAGAAAAGATAGACACGCAACTATTTTAGATGGTATGATTCCCAATGACAAAATGAATGATTTTATCAAAAGTATAAAAAAGAATAAAACCGTTATTATCCTTGAAACTCCATCAACTAATTATAATAAGGAAATTGCGCATATTTATGACATCAAATAAGTATCATTGGCTAATATCCAATTTTCTGGCCGCAAATCATGTAATTTATTATTTTTATAATATGGTCCAAACCATACTTCTGGCGCTACAACATAATTTTTATTTGCAAGATATGCTCCCATCCATGAAAATGTACTATTTGCAATTATAAAATTATCACATGATGACATTAGTAACATTTGTTTCCAATCAGGAATATTGTCTGCAACTTTTTTATAATGCATATTTGGATAATGTTTATTGATAAGTTTAATATATTCATTAACAATATTATTATCAATATCTTGACAAAATATTAGTATATTATAATCTTGTAGCATTACATCTCTATTTGCTAGCTCTTTTAATGCATTCAAATAATATTGTACTGGTTTAATTGGGTGTAGATTTTGCAGACTATAATAATTACCAATACGAAAATGGATAGCTATTGTTTTTCTATTGAAGTATTCAGGAAACTCTTGTTTAACACTTGCAATTTTAGCATCAATATCTAGTATATTTTTAATTTTATTTATATTATGTCTGAAATATTTATCGCTTTGATAAAAACCCTGTAATACAACATCATCATCGTATTCTGGTATTTTATTAAAATGAAATACTTTCTCATCATATTTATTCTTGATATCACATGTATTACTAATTTTATGTTTTAAATTATTAAACATTGTATCCCAGTAATATCTCTCTGTTTTAAAATCAGTTGTATTACAATATATTACATAATCATCACAATTATCTATATAATATGATAACATGTTAAATAACATAAACATTTGATTACCTAATCCCGAGTGCAAGTGAATGCCCACCTTCTTCATTTTATATATTATATTGTTGAAGACCTTATATAAATAAGTAAAAATTGATTGCTATTTTATATTTTTATTATTAATAAAAAATGACTTTCGCAACTGTATTCAAAGAACGTATTGCTCAAATGCCCGATGATATTAATACAAAAAAAGATATTGAAAAATATTATAAAAATCTTCTAAAAGAAATTGCAGAAGAGTTGAAAAAAGATAAGGCCAAAAAACCTCTTAATCCATATCAACAATTTGTTAAGGATATGCAAGCAAAAATTAAAAAAGAAAATCCCGAACTAAATGCAAAAGAAAGATTCACTAAAATTGCAGAAGAATGGCAAAAAACAAAAAATTAAATATTATTAATAATCTTTAATATTGTTCCAAATCCTTCTGCTATATTAAGTTCATTATTATCACTCATCATTCTTATGTCAAAATGCATCCATTTATTTCTATATTTTTTATCTATGAAATTCATGAGAAATAGACTTGCCATAAAATCATCGCCTCTTTTACAATTATATCCACTATTTTTAACATCTGCAATATTGGATTTAATATATTCCATATATTCTACCCAAGGTGGTATTCTAATTATTTTCTCTCCAACATCTTTGCATTTACTGGTAGCGATGCTAGATAATTTTTCATTTACTGTAAAGTAAGAGAAACTTGTATGACAATATGCGTCACTAGCAGATGTTAATGTTGCTATATCAAATATATAATCTGGTTTGTAATTTTTAGATATATATGCCAATGTATCTGCTAATATTAATCTACCCTCTGCATCAACATTCACTATTTCAACAGTTTGTCCATTATATGCCTTTACTACATCTTTTGGTTTTGAAGATGCATTTGATACTATGTTTTCAACAAGTGGGCATAGACACACAATTCTATTTTTACTATTTTGTTTAACTAAATTATCAAAAATACCCATACTAATACAGGCACCTTCTTTGTCCATATGCATATTATTCATGCTTCTCACATCTTTTACAGAATATCCACCTGTATCAATGGTAACACCTTTACCTGCCAAACATATAGTTTTCTTATAATTTCTTGGTTTATAATCTAGTATTACCAATTTGGGTTTATTTGCCGAATATCCACCAACAGCATGTATTAAATTTAATCCTAATCTTTTAATAGCTTTTTCATCAATTACTTTAATACTCACTTGCTTTCTATTTTTAAAATACAATTTAACATATTTTGCAAACTTTGATGGTGTAATTTTATTGGATGGTTCGTTAATTAAATCTCTTGTAATATTAGCTGATTTAACTAAGCTAACTAGTTTTGCTTTATCAAGCTTATATTGTGGTGCATAAAATAATACGTTACTTTTTTTAGTTTCTTTTTTATATTTATTAAATGAATACAATCCTTGAATAATTTTATATACAAAAGCTTCTATTTTATATTTATTTAATTTTGCTAAATTAAATATTATTTCATTTTTCATTTCCGCATTATAAGCTATAATTGTTCCAATGCTTTTTGATAATTTTATAATATCTAAATCTGATGTAATCTTAATACTATTATTTTCACCATTTGAAGAAATATTAATTATATTATTTTTTTTTGGTAATTTATTAATAAAATTAATATTCATTATCCTATATTTAAACGCAGATATATTGTTTTTATGTTAATACTAGTTTAGAATTTTCAAATTTATATACTTTATCAGCTAATTCAAGAGCAGACTTTCTATGTGCAATTATTATAATTGTTATGTTTTTATCTTTAAAACAATCTCTAATTGTATTTTGCACTGTTTCTTCACATTTTGGATCTAGTGCTGATGTTGCTTCGTCAAATATTACAATTTTTGGTTTACGTATTAATGCTCTTGCTATTGATATGCGTTGTTTTTGACCACCTGATAGCGAACTTAATTCAGTACCCTCCATTTTGGTTTCATATTTATTTGGTAATTTCATAATAAAATCATGTGCATTTGCTTGTTTCGCGGCATATTCAATATCATCTATTGTAGCATCATCATATCCATATGCGATATTATTGGCAATTGTATCGCTAAATAATACACTATCTTGTGCTACATATCCTATTTTACTTTTTATCCATTTGTTATCATATACATTAATATCTACATCATCTATTAGTATATTTCCTAATTCTGGTGATAATATACCTGTTATTGTCTTTACTAATGTACTTTTACCTGAACCAGATTCTCCAATAATTGCAATTTTTTCACCACTGTTTATCTTAAAATTAAAATTATCTAATATGTAACCATCTGACTTATCATATTTAAATTTAATATCTTTAAACTCAATACACCCTGTAATATCATTTTCTGGAACATAATAACCTTTATCAATATCATCTGTATCTAACATATCAATAATACGTTTATAAGGCTCGCGGCATTTAATAAATTCATTTTTAAAATGTATAATAGCTTTAACATTTTCATATAAACTCTGATTATGCAATATAAAGGTTATTAATCCATTCATAGTATTTAAATAACGAGCAACTAATATAATTGCTATTGTTGTAAATGTTGGAATATTACTAACAAATAGTAGATTAATACCATATAATAATGAGTTCTTCTTGTCATACTTTTTAATTTTCTCTTGAAATCCATAAAATTTGCTATTACAATTATCTTCGTTTGCATAAGTTTTTATCAAGGATATGTGTGAAAGAGTTTCATGAGAATATGCATTAACTTCTTTATTTAAATTATCTATTCCTTCCATATAATATTTATCTAGTTTTTCGTATACATTTGATATTAGCACATTGATAGGAATTAAAATACATGCTATACCTGTCAATTTCCATGATATATTAGTTAATAACCATAAAGTAGCAATTACATGTATTGTAGATCGCGATATTACATTAATATTTAGTGAAATTAAGTCTGATACCGTTCTTACGTCATTATTAATATATTCTAATAAAGTACTTACTGGTGTTACTTCATAATATTTGCTATTTTGATTTATAAGTTTATTATATATAATTTTCTTTAATCTCACATTCATACATTTCTGAGAATATGCAAAGCATGTTCCGCGTAAAGATGTTGTAATCATAGCAAATATATTAGCATATAATAATTTTAATAATCTCTCATTAGAAAAATCACCTTGCATCATTCTACTAGTATGTTCACTTGCATATACACTAAAATATGAACCAGTACAACCACATAATAGTCCAAATGCTGTAAACTTAATATCTTTATCACATAAATTTATATATCTTTTAACAATTGACATACTATAAATATATTTAATTCAAAAAAGCTTTAAATCATAATTTTATAGTTTTCTGGTAGATTATTATTATCTTTAATATTAATATTTTTAAGCTTTCTTTTATCAAAAATACATTTGTTATTAATTACGTTATTTTCTATATCACTGATACAAGCATCTGTATTATGTTCTTGATGTGCAAAGTTTTTAATTTTATTTATTATAAAATCGGTATTACCAAAAAATGAAAGATGCCAGCCGCCATTTTGTATTAATTTATTTTGCATTGATCTTATATTTTC